>OFCU01000047.1_pt1 | contig 78880 bp, 57 predicted proteins | sample 1520851 | NCBI WGS metagenome assembly OFCU01 (sample SAMEA2699040, study PRJEB24076) | metagenome | reverse complement strand
GAACGCAACCGGTGACACCACCACAAAGCCCCACACAGACCTGCATGAAACCCACAACACCAATGCACGGCTCCAACCACCCAAAACAGGCCGATCCACGCCCGCAAAGGCGACACCGGTTTCAACCGGCCCACCTCACCAACCCGCCAAGGCGATGCCGGTTTCAACTGGCCCACCTCACCGGCCCGCAAAGGCGACGGCGGTTTCAACTGGCCCACCTCACCGGCCCGCAAAGGCGACACCGGTTTCACGGCCAACCCACGAACGCAACCGGTGGCACCACCACAAAGCCTCACACAGGCCGGCATGAAACCCACAACACCAATGCACGGCGGCCAACACTCACATTTGAAACCCACAACACCAATGCACGGCTCCAACCGCCCAAAACAGGCCCATTCACGCCCGCAAAGGCGACGGCGGTTTCAACTGGCCCACCAAGCACGCCCGCAAAGGCGACACCGGTTTCACGAGCGAGCCGACATCATTGTCACCTTGAGCTGCGGACGGCACAAAGCCATCTATCTTTGACAGGTTCTGGTCGCCATCCGCGCAAAGACGGGACGTTAACAACCAAGTCAATGTTTCACGCGTGTTTCACGCGCATCTCCCTAATAGCGCCGTATCCGTATCGCGACGAATCTGGCATATACAACTCCACTCGGGAGCGCCTACTACCGCCCTCTCACGCAACAGGCAATACGTCTATGCCGCAGCGCTCGCGTTGGGGGCGCACGCAGGGAAGAATGGGGGCATGGCAGATGAACGCGAGTCAAAGGAACTCCAGTCGGGAACGCTCGTCATCGGGCTGGGCCGTTTCGGGTCCGCCGTCGCGGTGACGCAGGACCAGCTGGGCTACGAGATCCTGGCCGTCGAAAAGAACCCAGCCCGCGTGCAGGCCTTCGCGGGTCGTTTCCCCCTCGTTGAGGCGGACGCGACCTCCAAGGATGCGCTCGAGCAACTGGGGGCACGAGAGTTCCGCAGCGCCGTCGTCGGCGTGGGCTCCTCGCTGGAGGCGGCGGTGCTCATCACCGCGAACCTCGTCGACATGGGCATTTCCTCAATCTGGGTGAAGGCGACGTCCTCCCAGCACGGTCGTATCTTGCGGCGTGTGGGCGCTCACCACGTCGTCTACCCCGACTTGGACGCCGGCAAGCGTACGGCACACCTGGTGGGCGGCCGCATGGTTGACTACATCGAGATGGAGAAGGACGGCTTCTCCATCATGAAGCTGCGCCCCCCGCAGGAGGTGCGAGGCTTCTCCCTCAAGGAACTCGACCTGCGCGGCCGTTACGGCGTCAACGTGCTGGCGATCCGCCGCCCCAAGCAGCGCTTCGAGTACGCGGACTCGTCGACGCGCATCAACGCCGACGACGAGATCATCGTGTCGGGCGACTCACATCTGCTGGAGTATTTCGCCAACCGCCCCTGAGCCGCTTTGCATATGGTTGTGGCCCCGCACGGAAGCTACTGTGCGGGGCCCTCCTATCGTCACATGGGAACGAGGCCGGGGCGGGCGTGCGCACACACGGCGGACGAGGCGCTGCTGAGCGCTGAGAAATCACCAACATAAGGGGGTGCCCCGCACGGAATCTGTGCGGGGCACCCCCTTATCAGTCGAGGTCAGTAACGCGATTGGCGAAGCTCCTAGAAGCGACCGGACGCGCTCGACCACTTACTACTCGGTCCCTTCGGGACCTTGACCTCGGGGAGCTTCACAGAACCACCGCCAGACTTCTTGCCATTCATGCGCTCCTTCACCTTTTGGTAGAGCTCCCCACCCTTCTTAACAAGATCCCAGACGGAAGGCTTCTTCTTCGGGGTTTCGGGGGCGGGCTTCGGATTGTCGGGGGCCGGCGGCTTGCGCGGGGTCCCGGGGGTTTTCGGCGACGACTTGCCCGAGGAGGACTCACTGCCGCCGCAGCAGCCTCCGCCCGGCTCCGCGCAGTCCTTGCCAACCTCGCGGATCGAGGACGTCAGGTTCGACATTGCGGTGCCGATCATGTCGACCATAGCCTTGAGGGCGTCGAAGGCGGTCTTGATCATCTTGAGGATGTTCCCGATCTGTGAGGCCCACTTCCTGGCCCTCGACGCGATCTCCCCCGCGGCTTCGAGCAACGACCCGCCCACCGTCTGAACGGACTTCGCTGCGGCTTCCACGGCAATACCGACGAGTTCGGAGATCACCGCGCAGATCAGGTCGTGTACCCTCTTGACGAGGTTCGCGACCGTCACGACGGCGTTTCCAAACTTAGCCGAGGCGCCTGCGACGCCGCGGGTAGCGTTGACGACCTGGCCCTGGCGCATGAGGTACGCGGACACCGACGCGCCGGACATGTTCGCCATGGCGCTCTGACCGCTCGACTCCAGCTCGTCCGCGACCGAGGACAGTGACTGGGAAACGGACTGCCAGGAGGCACCGATGCCGTTCACCTGCGCGGAGTCACCGGTGAGCTGGTTCATCCAGTCCTTCAGCGGGGACACGTACTCGAGGACAAGGCGTGTGGCAACCGCGGACACTGCCTGAAGGGGACTCGACATCGATCCGGCGACGGAGATCGCGGCATCCAGCGCGGAATCCGCTGCCTGCATGGCAGTGTCCATGCTTGGCGACTGAACCAGGGATCTAAGGTCCTCGGCTGCGTTGATGATCGGGTCGGAGCCGCGGATACCCTGGCTCGGCGTGTAGACGGGCTGCTTCACAGTCACTTCTTAACTCCTTCGAAGATAAAGCGGCGCAGGGAGCGTTCCTCGTCCTGACGCTGGCGGTTGAGGAACGTGTCGATGTCGTGATCGCCGTGCTGGTCCTGCTTCTCGAAGAGAGACTTCACGTCCTCCGGCTTCGAATCCGAGTGTGACTTCGTGAACTCTTCGATGCGCGTGTTCTGGGCCTTCTGCTGCTCTTCGACGAAGGCGCGGTAGCTGGCCTGCTGGTCGGTGCGCTGCTTGGACATGAAGGTGTCGAACTCGCGGCTGGTCGCCGTCGGGTTGTCCTTGACGAACTCGCGAATCTGCGCCTCTTCATCCGTGCGCTGCTTCGCCAGGAAGTCGGTCATCGCGTCCTGCTGTTGCTGCTGGTTCTGCTCGATGAGCGACTTGACCTCGGAGATGTCCTCGCCCGGGTGGGCCTCGGCGTAGCGCTCGAGGGCCTGCGCCTGGTCCTCCTTCTGACGCTCGTAGAACGTCTTCAGGTCATCGTTTTCGTCCTCGCGCTGCTTCTCGAGGAAGGCGCGCAGTTCGTCGTCGGTCGCGGAGATCTTGTCGTTGCCGCTCAGAAGGGAGGCGAGATCGTCTTCCTTCTTCTCGTGCTTGTCCTTGTGGTCGTCGATCGACGCGTCGCCGCTGGGAGGGTGCGGGAGGGTCGCGCCGCCGCCGGTAGCTCCGCCACCGGCGAAGCCTCCGCCGCCACCGCCGGTAGCGCCACCGCCACCGCCGGTAGCTCCGCCGCCGAAGCCTCCGCCGCCACCGCCGGGGCCGGTGCCTCCGCCGCCGCCGGGGCCGGTGCCACCGCCACCGCCGGGGCCGGTGCCACCGCCACCGCCGGGACCAGGGGTGGGATCATCCATGTCGTCCTGGATCTTCTTGGTGTCCTTTGCGCGCTGTTCCTCAGTCGCCTGCATCTCAGCGGCGAGCTGACGCAGGCACACGGCGAGACGGTGCTCGGCCTCGGAGATGTCCTTCATCATCGCGGAGAGGTTCTTGATGCCGTAATGCGCGACGACCGCATAAGAAGCGAACATGAGGCCGAAGGCGTTATGCGACACCTGGTTCTGCGTGCCGGCGGCGATGTTCTGCGCGCTCTCGACCGTGGTTGCACACGCGTCAACCTTTGTCGCATGCTCCTGAAGATGGGCGGTATTAATCGCGAGATCGTACCCCATGGCAATCAGCGCCCAAGCTGCTCGAGGCGCGAGCTGATCTGATCGACGATCTCGATCACCGCCGAGTCCCCGCCGCCGAACTCGCGGTCTCCCTGCTCGCGCAGGAAACGGCTCATGTTCTTGCCGGCGTCGGAGTAGGCCTCCATGATGGCTTCCTCGAGGTCCGAGGCGCTGCCTTCGAGGGCCTCGTCGTCGATCGACACGCGGGTCATGGTCCCCTCCTGGTTGACCTCGACCTCGACCTCACGGCGGGAGTCGAAACCAGCGACACGAGCGGACTTGAGCGTAGTCAGGAACTCATTCAGAACCGCGGCCTTGCGTTCGGCCTCAGCGATCTGGGCGTTGAGCATCTCTTGAAATTCTTCGGGGGTCTGCCCCATCACATCTACCATACGGTTATCCTAACTGACTTGTTTGATCTACGTACAACTCTTCACGAGATGAGACGCTTCGCTTCCCCTCAGCCTACGTGCAAGTCGGCACGGCGTTCAACATTCGCGATGGCGTCGCGGCTCACGGCCCACTCATCCCGAGTAGTGGTAGAGCGGGCTCGTCCCCAAGTGGACCTCGTACCCCTGCCCTTCGCTCAGCGCGCTCTCCTCGTCGACGCCTCGGTACACGTACCCGTCGTCGTTTAGGACCTCGCGCGGGTTCGCTAGCCCGTAGTAGTAGTCGTAGAGGTCATCCTCATGGAAGGCAAAGCGGCTGCCCTTCTCCAGGAGCGGGTTCTCCTTCGGGTACTGCGACGGATCAGCGGCCAGCAAAGCTGCCGGGTTGATCTCACCGTAGCCGGTATATTCGTTCCACTGCCCGTTCGTCCCCCACGCGGTAGCGAGCGTGGCCTGAAGAACCTGGTCCACGTTTGCCCCGCCACCGGCAAAACGCTGCCACGCGAGGGCCAGGAAACCGGCAACCATGGGCGCTGCGAACGAGGTGCCACTCACCTCCGTGAGCTGGTTATCTAGCGTCGACCTACCAACAACGACCCCCACAGCGGAAAGAGTAACCCCCTCCCCGTAGTTCGAATAGTCCGCGAAGTTACCGTCCTTGTCGAGGGCAGAGACGCCGATGACGCCTCCCCACATTCCCAGCGAATCATCGGGATCGCGCGCTTGTTCGTTGCCGACGCTCACGACAATCGGCACCCCAGAAACAGCTGCTCGAGAAATAGCCCAGCGCATCCCCTCACTCTGAGGTTTCTTGTAGCTAGAGGAGATCGCGATAATGTCAGCGCCGTCGTTGATCGCCTGCTCAATGAGGTATTCGGTAGCGGCTCGCCCTGCCGGACGCGCCGTTCCCAGCGAACAGTCGTCGCTGCTCTTCTGTGGATCCAGAACCATCGGGTAGTTATAGATGGTGGCCTTCGGTGCAACGCCGAAGTCTGGTGCGACCAACAGCTGCGCGATGTACGTCGCATGCTCGTCGCTTTCGGCGTCCACAGGCACGTCGCACGTACTCTTGTCGACGATGTCCGCACCCTGCAGCTCGGGAATGGACGTGTCGATGCGCCCGTCGATGACCGCGATCGTCACGCCCTCGCCCGTGTAGCCCTGGGCGTGCAGCGCCTCCAGGTTGTAGCGCGAGTAGTACGCCTCATCCGAGACTCTGACCTTTCGATCCACCGCCTGCGCGGGGGCAGCGGGGGCGACGGGCGAGAGTACGGCCGTCAGGGCCAAGGCGCATGCCGAGGCCAGAACGGAGAGGGCACGCAGGCCTCGGGACCGACCGACCGATCGCATCATTGTGTCTGTTCCTTTCGCTTGGGCACTCGGGCACTCGGGCAAGTCGAGGCTCGTTACTGATTGTGGTAGCGCGGGCTCGTGCCCAGATGGGCTGGGAATCCGTAGGCACCAGAATCCACTACCCGTTCGTCGATTCCTCGATAGACGTACTCGTTATCGTTGTAAATGTCTTCGGGATCCACGAGGCCATCAACATAATCATCGATGTCGTCGGAAGTCAGCACGGGATCGTTACCCTTGTCTTCAAAGGGGTTCTCATCCGGGTACTGCGTTGGGTCAGAGGCGAGGAAGGCCACGGGGTCGATCTCCCCAAAACCGGTCCAATCGTTCCATTGACCGCCCGAGCCACGAGCCGTGGCAGCCAGCGCCTGCAGAATCTGCCCGGATGGCACGTCACCATCGAAGCCGTCCCATGCCAGGGCCAGGACGCCTGCAATCAGCGGCGTCGAAAACGAGGTTCCTTCGACCGTCTTTAGCTGATTGGTGCTGGCCTCACGCGCGTAGAACTGCCCGACGGCGGCGATGGAGACTCCGTCGCCCCAGTTCGAGTAGTCCGCGTATTTTCCGTCGGTTGCGAGCGCAGCGGAACCAATCGCACCGGCGAAGGGACCCATGGTATCGGATGCGTTGTACTGGCCGTCGTTACCCATTGATACGACGACCGGAACGCCTGCCGCTACCGCGCGGGAAACCGCCCACCGCAGCGATTCCTCGTCGGCCTCATTGTAGGAGGACGTGATGACGATGATGTTCGCGCCGTCGTTGAGCGCCTGCTCAATCAGGCTCGGCTTGCGCGCCAGAGCGGCCGAATTGGAGCCGAGAGCACAGTCTGAATCCACGTCCCCCCAGTCGTCCGCGTACGCGTAGTTGTAGATCGTCGCGCCAGGAGCAACCCCGAAGTCGGGCGCGACCAGGATCTGGGCGACTTCGGTCGCGTGATCGTCAGATTCCGCGTCATTGGTGACCTTGCAGGGAGTCTTGTCCTGGATGTCTGCGCCCCGCAGTTCGAGGATTGAGGCGTCGATATGACTATCAATGACCGCAATGATGACGCCGTCGCCGCGATACCCGCGTGCGTGCAGGTCAGCCAGTGAATAGCGGGAATAGTAGGCCTCGTCGGATGCCTGCACCTTGTGAGAATCCGCGTGCGCGGCCGGTGCAGGAGCCACCAGCGTGCCCACCGCGAGAAGGCAGGCCGACACCGTCACGCACAGGGCGCGCAGGCCTCGGGACCGACCGACCGATCGCATCATTGTGTCTGTTCCTTTCGCTTGGGCACTCGGGCACTCGGGCAAGTCGAGGCTCGTTACTGATTGTGGTAGCGGGGACTAGTGCCGATGTGTGTCGGGTAGCCGTGTTCGCGGCTGAGGGCTGCATCTTCGTTCACGCCGCGGTAGACGTAGACATCATCATTACTAATCAGAATGGGGTTGACGACGCCGTCGATATAGTCGGCGACGTCGTCCCATGAGGGCACCGAGTCGTAGACCTGCGGAACGCACGGATTCTCGTTGGCATACTGCGACGGGTCTGAACGTAGGAACGCGACCGGATCGGCGGGGCCGTAGCCGGTGAACTTGTTCCACTGGTTTCCGTTTCTGCCCGTTGCAGCCAGCGCCTGCAGCATCTGATCTGCGCTGACGTCCTCGTCGAAGTGCTGCCAGCCGAGCGCCAAGAAGCCGGCGATAATCGGGGTCGCGAAGGACGTTCCCTCCTCTTCCTCGACGCGACCGGTCGACGTGTCGCGCGTCACGACTGTGCCCAGCGCGGTCGTCATCACACCGTTACCCCAGTTCGTGTACTCCGTGAGAGTACTGTAACGGGTCGTCGCTCCGATGCCGCAGATTCCCTTCCACAGGGCTAGCGAATCGCTGGGATCCTCGGTGGTTTCGTTGCCCATCGCGGCCACGACGATGACGCCCTCGGCAAGCGCCCGGGCCATGGCCCACCGAAGGTCGATGGAATCGGTCGGAAAGCTACTGGAGATCGTGATGATGTTGGCACCGTCGTTGATCGCCTGCTCGATAAGGAGCGGCGTGTCATTCTTTGCTTCACCCGTCCAGCCGGAGATCGTGCAGTTTGAACCCGGGGCATCGCCGTACAGGGGGATCGTATAGGTGTAGAGCGTCGCGTCGGGTGCCACACCAAACTCGGGCGAGACCAGGATCTGCGCGACCGTGGTGCCGTGTGCCGCATTCTCGGGGGCCGAGTTCATGACGCAGGGCGTCCGATCCTGAATGTTCGCGCCCTTGAGTTCAGGAATGTTCGGGTTCACGGCACCGTCCAGGACCGCGATGGTGACGCCCTTGCCCGTGATTCCCTGATCATGGATGGACTTCAGCTTGTAGTACTTGTAGTAGTCCTGCTTGTCGGCTGTCATCGGCGGGTCGGCCGCGTAAGCCGGCGCAACGGGGGCGAGGCTCGCTCCGAGGCTGAGAGCGAGCGAGCCTGTGAGAATCCCCATACTCTTACCCCAGCGTCGTGTCGTCCGGGTTGTCATGACAGGTCTTCTCCCGAGTCTTCGACGACGGCGGGCCTGCCGCGCAGGTGCGAGAGGATCACGAGGCCTCCAAGCACCGAGGCCCCGAGGACCGCAATCGCGGACACGATGTAGGCGCGAATCGTCAGGTTGTTTTCGCGCGACGTCAGGTCCGCCGAGGCCACGGCGGGCCGGGCCGGGGCCGGGTGCTGCGCAGCGTTGGGATGCTCGGGCCCGTACCTGGTGCCAATGTCGGTGAAGGTGAGCGCATCGAAGGGCGAGACGACACCCCAGCCGAGGGCGTCGGTACGCTGATCGGCGGTGCCGCGCAGCGCAGTCACTTCGAGGCGATACTTCCACATGTCGGGCCCCTCGTCGGGGTATGCCGAGGCCACGAGGGCCGCAAAGCCGCCGGCGTATGCGGTCGCGTAGGACGAGGACGGCAGGGGCTTGTCCCCCTCGTATCCGCCGACGAGGCAGTCGGCCTGGTCGAACCAGGTCGTGAGGATGACGCTGGCGGGCACGGCGAGCTTGACGTGCGCGCCGTGCACCTGCTGGTCCGAGGCCGATCCGTCGGCGTTCGACGCGGTCACGCCGAGCACACCCGGGTATGCGGCCGGGTAGACGACCTGATCCGCTTCCTGACCCTGGTAGACGTTGCCGGTCGAGGCCACGACGAGGGCTCGGCCACGCACGGCGTTGATGGCTGCCTCCAGCTGGGGGTCACCCACGGGTGCGGACTGTGCGACGACGATGATCTGTGCGCCATGGTCGGCAGCCCACTGGATCCCGCGGCCCACCTTCGACATGAAGGTCTCTTCGCCTTCCTTCTGCGGCTGGTTTTCCTGAAGACCGGTCTCGACGCGCACCGGGAGAATCTTCGCCTCGGGGGCGACGCCGACGAGGCCCGATCCCATCTCCTTGGGCAGTTCCTGCGCGGCGATCGCGCCTGCGATGGCGGTGCCGTGTTCGCCGACGTCGACGCGCCCGTCGGTGTTTTCACCGCTCAGGTCGATGCCGGGGAGCACCACGGACCCGTCCGGGCCCTGGAAGTGCTGGTTGCCGGCTGCCACGCCCGAGTCGACGATCGCGACAGTCACACCACGGCCTCGTGAGACCTCCCAGGCACGACGCACTCCGACGGCGTCGAAGATGGCGGGCGTTTGCTTGATGTAGGAGGGCGAGTTCTGCGAGCATTCGCCGCCCTCAGAATCGCTTGCGGGTGTCGTTGCCGACGACGAAGGTGTAGGCGTCGGACGCACGCTCGGGGTCGGCACCGGGTCCGCGTGGGCGACACCGGGGCCAAACGCGCCGGATCCCTGGGGCGAGACGACCGTGGCAGCGAGAGGCACGAGCGCGAGTCCTGCGATCAGCGAGGCACCGACGAGGCCTCGGCTCAAAGACCGGGAACGCGCGCGGCGGGCGCTCACTTGATCCCCACTGAGGTAGCGGCGGCCTGCGGAGACATCTCAGAGCCCGGCGGAATGAGCTCACCCCAGGCGCGCGGAACCGAGGCGGCCTCTGACGCACTCCACCCGAGCGCGTTCATTGAGACGGCCGGGACATCACCGAGGGAGTGTCGGAAGCCCAGGTCGGAGACGAAGACGTAGGACGCGGCTTCGCCGCCACCGCCCGACGTGAGGGCGAGGAGGGCACCAGATCCGCCCGCGACGGTCACATTGCGCGTCGTCGACGGACCCTTGGGAGACTGCAGAGATTCCGCATCGTAGGAGGCTTCGATCGCACGCTTCTCGGGCATGGTGACCAGGTCGAACTTTGGATTAAGTCGATCAGTGGTGTCCATCTGGGCGCACAGGACCGTGCGGCTGGCCGCGTCGCGGCTCTCGTCGAACCACTCGGGTGCCTCAAAATCCTCGACGTCAGGCCAATCGTCACCAACGAAGACGGCTCGGCCGGGCTCGACGTACTTGAACATCTCGGTGGGGAACTTCTTCGAGGGCGGGGCGTCCTGATACAGGCGCGCCGCAGTCGAGTTGAAGACCACCAGATTCGAGTCATCGATCACCAGGTAGGAGTTTTTCACCTGACCGGCGGAATCGACCTGATCGAGAACCATTCCGATGGTGATGCCCTCGTTCTTCAGGTCGCCGGGCAGGTTCGTGGCCGGCTGCCCAGCGTTCTCGATGTCGTTGTAGCTCCAGGGGCGCAGAGGCGTGCCCGAGGGGAAGAGGTCGAGCCATTCGGGTTCGACGGTGATCGGGTAGCTGGCGAGGTTCTGGAAGGACAGCGCCCAGTCACCCAGCCGGCTCACACTGGAGTCGATGTAGTACTTCTTGCCTGTTTTCCGATCGACGAAGTACTTGTCTCCGCTGCCGGTTGCCTGCACGAGCGCGGATGTCGCCTGCTTGACCGGGAAATTCTGCGCAGACAGCTCCTTCGCGATCCACGTGTGGTACCCGGACTCCAAGTCGCAGGAGAGCCACTGCTTACTGAGCATGTTCGCGCCGGGAACGTCATCGGGGACGTCGGGCAGACCGATCTGGGCACCGCGCGGAATGTTCTCGAGCGATTCTGCGGTCGCCTGGGTGTACGGCAGCTTTGAATCGGGGCTGAGGAGCTTAGCGGTGGTCACGTTCGCAATCGGGTGGAGGACGCCATTTGCCCAGAAATAGCGGGCACCCGTCCCCTTCACGTCGATGAGCTGGTATTGCTCATCCCCAAGCTTCGGGTTCGGCGCAAAGACACGCATGCCGATTCCAATAACGCTGATGATGATGGCGACCACGAGCCCGAAGATGAGGGGACGCACGGGCGACGGGGTGTCGACCTCGCGCCCGCCGGGCGTACCCGAGGTGAAAGCCGTAATCAGGCGGCTTCGATTGAAACGCTGGGCTTCAAGGATGTCTTTACTCGACGGCATGACTCAGCTCCACAGGTAGACGGCCAGGGGAAGCAGGACAAACAGCGACAGGACGGAGATCGTGTCGGCGATACGCGTCAGGTGCGGGCGGGCACGAGGCCCGACGACGTTGGTGACGACGAGGACGAGAGCGGTCGCAATCGCCGACAGCGTCAGCCAGGGCATCATCCTCGGGTCCGCGTAGGCACCGAGCACAGTGGCCACGAGGATCACGATGAGGCCGCTCAGAGCACCGAGGAGCACCTCGACGCGAGCGCGGATCGAACGCGTCTGGAGGACGAGTGACACCGCACCGAGCATGATGAGAGTCAGCGGCAGGGAGACCGACCGCGTTTCGGGCGCTGTCATCAGAGAAACGGTCAGGAAGATCGCGGCGATTGCACCGCCGGAGCGCAGGGCGACGACGAACACGAAAGAATTGCTGACCTGGTCGGTGATGCCCTTCGCGGGGATCTGCTCGGTCGTGTCCGCGTCCAGGATGCGCACGGGGATGTGGGCCAGCGCGATCCAGGGCGCGACCTGAAGGAGCACAATGATCAGGGCGAAGAGGATGGCGGAGATGCCCGCCTGAGAGAGCTGACCGAGCCGAACCAGGAGACCGGTGGCGGCCAAGACTGTACCGACGACAAGAGGGGCAGCAATGGAGATTCGGTACCGCTTGGGCATCGTAAGGGCAGCAAGGGAACCGATCAGGAGGCCGAGGCCCGTCCACCCCCAGCCGGCGGTGTCCCAGTGGCTCTGGCTCAGGCGCAGAGCAGCTGCCGCCGTCAGGAGGGGGACGGTGTGCGCCAGCGCAACACCGCTCGCTCCCGGGTGCTTACGGGTCATCACGAGGGACGTCGCGGTCACGAGCAGCGCCGAGACGATGCCGATGGCGCCGGCGATGAAGTTGTACCGAGTGACGGCTTTGGGATCCAGGGCGGTGAGGGCGTCCGGGGGCGTGGTCGCCAGGAGGAGGGCGGCAACGAAGATGAGGCCGGCGGCAGACAGCGCGGCAAGAGTGCGAGCATCCTCACGTGTCCAAGGAGTGGACACTCTTTCGACGACTTGACCGACCGCTTCCGTGAGGTCGTCGTAGACCATGTCGGCGACGCCCTCACCCAGAGGCTCGAGCGTGAGCGCCGCGCCGGCGCGCACTCCCTGGGCGGACAGGGACTTGGATTGATCGAGCAGACGACCCGAGGCCGTGCGCACTGCATAGCCGTCATTCGTTGGCTGATCAGTGAAAGCGCCCACCGTTTCAACCATTCCGGGGAGCAGCTCCACCAGGGGGATCGACTGCGGAAGCGTCACGTCACTACGGTCAACGCCGTACGTGATCGTGAGCGGAATCAGCGCCACTCCTCGTGATGTTTTCGATGCCATTAGGTCCTCCCGAATGCCGCGTGATGGGGTTTTTGGCTACACGACACAACCCCGTAAGTCTAGATTCTCGGTCAGGTTTTGTCATGATTTTTCCGTAACATTGAAAAAAATGATGAAAACATGGTTAGTATTCATGTGTCCCCATGCTCTCACGCATCCCGGCGAGAGAGTCCACTCATACAAATGGAGGTTCACATGGCAGACCAGAGGGCCGCAGAGGGCGCCCTACAGCAGGGTTTCACAGCGGTTGAGTCCACCAAGTCCGAGATCGACGGCCACCTCAGCCGTCTTGAGGGCGACCTGTCGACCATCGGCAGCTCCTGGCAGGGCGCTGCGGCGACGCAGTTCCAGTCGCTGATGAATCAGTGGCATGAGAACGCAACAAAGGTTAACCGGGCTCTTCAGGATCTCGCTGATAACCTGCGCGCCACCGATTCGTCGATGACACACAACGAGTCCGAGACCGAGAGCTCGTTCACCACGCTGCTCGGCGGCATGCAATAGATTGGATTAGGAGACTGACATGGATTTCCAGGTAAATTACGGCGCTCTTGACGGCGCTGCCGCTGACATCAAAACCGGTGCCAATAACCTGCAGAACTGCCTCGACGACCTTGAGAACACGCTGAACCAGCTGCGTTCCTCGTGGGAAGGCAAGACACAGGAAGCCTACGACACCGCTCAGCGTCAGTGGAACCAGGGCCTTGAGGGCCTGAAGGACGTGCTGACCCGCACCTCCAACGCCGTTGATTCGGCTCGCTCCAACTACCAGCAGACGGACCAGTCCAACGCTGCCCGCTTCTGAGAGCATGAGCGCCTAGCGCTACCGAAAAGGGTCGCCCCAATGGGGCGGCCCTTTTCCGTACCCGCAGGCGACCGATTCCGCGCCACGGTATGGCGTTTCCGCACTCTCGAACGGCCAGCTGCGTCTACTCGCCCCACCACACACAAGAATTTCCCAGTCGGTTAAATAGGGGGCGTGAGCGAGCATCTACAAAACCGCCGCCGCCCCGCGTCGGGACGGCGGCGGCGAGGGGATCACCCTGCCAACCAGGGTCAGTGCACCGAGTCGGCGTCGGCGTAGACGATCGTGGCCCTCCGGTCACCCATGATGACCTCGGTACCGGCAGGCACCTCGACCGCCTGTCCGCCCGCCAGTTCCATGACGCGACCATCGGGCGTGCGAATCTGCGTGCCGTTCGCAGAGAAGGAGTCTTCGATCCAGGCGCCGGAGGCCGTGGGGCCCAGCCGCATGTGCGTGCGCGAGAGCGACATCGTGGCGTCGGGAACGACGACCGCACGCGATCCCTCGACGGCTGCGGGTGCACGCCCGAGCGTCACCGGCATGTCGATGAGCTCACGCTGCCCGGAGTCGAAGATGAGCCACAGGAGCTGCGTGCGCGGCGACGTCGCGGGAGCACCCCACTGGGACTGTCCGGCCCCACCCCACTGGGAGGTGCCGGAGCGCTGCGCAGCCTGCACGTCGCGGCGGCTCGGCGGAGGGCCGGGTACCCCGGATGCGGGAGCCGCGTCCTGTGCTCCTGCGCCATACGAGGCCTGGGCGGGCTGAGGGGGCACCTGCTGAGAGGGCGCTCCCCAGCTGGGCGGAGCAGGAACCTGGGCGGGGGCGGCAGGCACAGCGGGCGCAGCGGGCAGCGGAGGCACCGCGGGGGCTGCCGGCATGGACGGAGCAGCGGGACGCTGGGGCGCGGGGCGGCGCGTGTCCGGCGCGCCCTGGGGCGGCGCGAGGAGTGCGTCGAACTCGTTGGTCTCGCGCGCGGCAGGCGCAGCGGAAGGGGCAGGCGCAGCGGGCACGCCGGGCGCAGCCGGCATGGCAGGCACCGCTGGCACGCTGGGGGCAGCCGGCATGGCAGGGGCCGCCGGCAGCGGGGAGACCACCGGTGTTGCAGGGGCGCTGTAATCCTCCGCGTAGGGGTCGTTCGCACGCTGACCGGGCGCGGAATAGTCCGGCATCGAGGAGGGCACGGGCGTGAGCGGAGCGGCGAGGACACTCCACTGATCGGATCCCTCACGAACGCTATCGAAACCGCTGGGAGCACGGCTCACACGCTCGGAGCGCTCAACCTCACCGGGGCCCGCCGCGAGCGCCGCGTGCTTGCGCAGGTCGACGAAGCGGGTTCGGGTGGGACCGCTCAGCCACGTACGCCCGTCGTGGACCATCGCGTACGAGGCAAGCAGACCCACGCCGGTGACCTGGAGGAGTACGGCGAGGGCCGTGTAGCCCAGCGCCGCGCCGAGCGATGGAGTCTGCGCGTCCTCCTCGTCGCGGATGAGGCACACGCGCATGAGGGCCATGCCCGGGGTTCGACCCGACGCGCCGAGCATGAGCGCGGAGGCAACCACGGCCTCGGCGGTGATCATCCCGATCGTCCACGCCGTGAAGTGCACGTACCACGTCACGCCGACCAGGGCCCCGAGGACCAGCAGGTCAATGAGATACGCGCCAACGAGCCGCGATGCGGGCGCGTGGGCGAAAGGAGTCTTCGTCGTATCAGCCATTACAGGATTGCCCTCCAAGCAAACTCGAAGAGACCCGAGGAGATAACCGCCGCGGGGGGGAGCGTAAAGATGCAGAAAGTCTGCACGAAGTCGAGGATCGTGCCCGCAAGGGCGGCGTGGCCCTTGGGAACATGCAGCGTCATCCACAGGATCGTCGCGACCGCGATGATCAGCAGGATGGACAACGGGAGCAGGGGGAACAGCGAGTACGTTGCCTCTCTGGTCCCCACCGCCAAGGACTGCGACCACGTACCAAACAGGAACGCGCAGCCAACGCCCGCCGCGGCGACGCGAGGCAGGATCTGACCGGCATGCGTGCGGATCCCCCGAGGAGCCGTCAGCAGGGTCACGATGGACATGAGGACGAAGATGAAGCCACCGAGGCCTCGGCCCAACGTAATCGCGGGAGTCACCGTGTACGCCAAGGGAATACCGCCCACCAGGATGAACAGCGTCGAGGCGGCCACCAGCAGCGTGTACCGGGCATCGGTGTGCCCGAGGGCGTCCGCCATGCGGCCGCCGGTCAGTGTGCTCGGCTTTTGCGCGGGAGGCTGGCGAATGCGCGACGCGATCGTCTGCACCGACGCGGAATCAACGAGCTGACTGTCGGGCACGCGCAGGGCAAAACGGGGTGCCATCAGGAACAGGAAGACCCCGAGGAGGAGAGCCAGCGGAGCGATGTCGATGAGGCTGAACATCGGGTACGCGCCGATCGTGACGAGCGCCGTGGCTCCGATCCACGCGAACAGGGCGCTCAGCGCGGTGGGGGTCGCCGTCAGCGACACGACCGCCAGCGAAACCGCGAGGGCAACCCACACGCCGATCACGGGAGCGACCGACAGGGCGTGGATGCCAGACATCGCCACGAAACCGATCGCGCTATATCCGGCCAGCGCGGGCATCAGGAGCAGCAGGGCAGGCCTCGAACGGACCGCGCGCGAAGCAAAAAGCGGGAGGATAGAAGCAGTGCAGCACACGGCGGCACACGCGCCGCGCGCCCACAGCGGGATCTTCGTGGCTTCGACGGCCCACTTCGGGCCATCCTCGGGGTGAGCGAAGCCGACGAGGGCCGCATCTGCGAGCATCGGAAGAAGGCACAGGGAGCTGACCGCCCCGATCACGATGAAGCAGTAGCCGAGGAGGGCGAGGACCGGGGACAGCCACTGGTTCTCCTGGCGTTCCGAGGCCTCGTTGACCTGCCGAGCGGACAGGACGCGACTGGACAGCGCGATCGTCGAGCCTGCGAGCAGGTCACGACCGAGGACAGCCCCGCCGTCGAGGGGACGCCCATCGGCGTAGGAGACGTGCACGGAGGGAAGGGACAGATCGATCTCCAGCATGGCGCACAGGCCCGCGACCGTCGTCCCTTCGGGAGCCGCGAAATCGGAGGTGCCATCGGAGTCAACAACAGTCACTGACACCATGGTGGCGCTCATGTAACCTCCGTTCTTAGGTAAACAACAGTGCCCAGTGTAATGCACCGACGCTAACCGCCGGTTAAAACTTGGAAGTCCACTCAGCTACACTGGGTGCAGTCGCATCGAACACGTACGCGCACAGCGCGAGGAGACCTGATGGTTACACGCAAGAAACGGCGGACTGCCGCGGTTCCGGAGCAGCCCTCCGGCACCCTAGCGATCCAGATGCCGCCGGAGAAGGCCGAGCCCGCATCGATCGGTAACGTCCTGATGATGGTCGTCCCAATGCTCGGTTCAACGGGCGTCATGGTCTTCATGGCCATGCAGTCCGAGAGCCCCCGCTCGATGCTCATGGGCGGCGGCATGTTGGTCGCCATGCTGGGCATGGTCGGCTTCAACATGTACCGCCAGTTCTCCCAGTACCGCACGCGCGTGAAGACGCAGCGCCGCGAATACCTCTCCTACCTGGCTGAGACGCGCGAGTCCGTGCGCAAGGTCGCGAAGAAACAGCGCGCCTACTACAACTGGGTCTACCCCTCCCCCGACGCCCTCGTGACGCTGGCCGCCAACGGTTCGCGCCTGTGGTCGCGCGAGGGCAACACGTACGACCTGCTGACGTTCCGTTACGGCTCGGGCACCCAGCCCCTCGGCCTCATCTTCGAGCGTCCCCCGATCGACCCGATGACGGAGATGGACGTCGTGTGCCTGTCCGCCATGGACCGCTTCATCGGCGTCCACGACCACACGGACAACGTCGGCATGTTCCTCTACCTGGGTGACTTCAGCCACATCGAGGTCGTCGGCGACGGCGAAAGCGCCTACGACGAAATGCGCGCCATCATGATGCACCTGGCGTGCTTCATCGACCCATCCAAGCTCAAGATCGCGGTTCTGTGTTCGGCCGATCGACTGGGCGACTGGGAGTGGGTCAAGTGGATGCCGCAGGCCCGCTCCTCCATCGTGCGCGACGCGGTGGGCCCGGGCCGCATGATTTCGACGGACCCGCGCGAGCTCGCCGAGATGATCGGCCCCGACATCGCGATGCGCGGCGCGTACCGCCCGGGCGACGACATGCCCGAGTGGCCCCACCTCCTCCTCGTGTGCGACGGTGCCGAGTTCCCGCCCAACTCCCCCTTCGGTTCGGCGGTGGGCGTGCGCGGCGTGACGATCATGTCCCGCGCCCGCGAGTGGACGCCCATGAAGTCGCACACCGCGCTGCGCCTCGTCATCCACCCCAACCCCGATCACAAGGGCGCGGACGTGGTCGACGTGGTCACCATGGACTCCCTGCCCGAGCAGGCGTTCGCCGACCGCCTCACCGCCGTCCAGGCCGAGGCAGTGGCCCGCCGTATGACGCCCTTCGCCACCCAGCAGAACCTGGAAGATGCGGAGACGCCCGTGGGCCGTTCGGACGAGTCCCGCCAGATGGACCTCATGGAACTCGTCGGCATCGGCGATATCCGCGACTTCGACCCGGACAAGCAGTGGCGACGCCGCGAGGGCCGCGAGCGCCTCGCCGCCCCCTTCGCTGTCACGCCCGAGGGCCGCCCCGTGGTCCTGGACATCAAGGAATCCGCCCAGCAGGGTATGGGTCCGCACGGCCTGCTGATCGGCGCGACCGGTTCGGGTAAGTCCGAGGTGCTCCGTACCCTCGTGCTCGCCCTGGCGCTCACCCACTCTCCGGAGCAGCTGAACCTGGTCCTCGTCGACTTCAAGGGTGGCGCGACCTTCGCCGGCATGTCGGACCTGCCGCACGTGTCGGCCATGATCTCGAACCTGGAGTCGGAGCTCTCCCTGGTCGACCGTATGCAGGACGCCCTGCAGGGCGAGATGGTGCGCCGCCAGGAGGTTCTGCGCCAGGCAGGCAACTACGCGAACGTGTCCGACTACGAGGCGGATCGCCTCGCGGGCAAGCACGACTTCCCGCCGTTGCCCGCCCTGTTCATCGTCCTGGACGAGTTCACGGAAATGCTGATGGCCAAGCCGGAGTTCGGCGAGGTGTTCATCATGATCGGTCGTCTGGGCCGATCCCTGTCGGTGCACCTGCTGCTCGCCTCGCAGAAGATGGACCTGGGTAAGGCGCGTGGCCTGGAGTCGCACCTGTCGTACCGCATTGCCCTGAAGACCTTCACGGAGAACGACTCTCGTGAGGTCCTGGGTATTCCCGACGCCGCGAAGCTGCCCCCGCTGCCCGGTTCGGGCTTCCTGAAGGCGGGCGGCGACGGCCTCGTTCGTTTCCGCGCGTCCTACGTGGCCGCTCCCCCGCCGGCGCGTACGCTCGCGTCGATTTCCGAGGGCTCGACGGCCGGCGCTCCGACCGCGCCGATCGAGATCCTGCCGTTCACGGTCGCTCCCGTCATCACGCGCGAGGACCTGGGCGAGGAGGAAGATGTCGACCAGAACCAGGAAGTCGTTCTGGCCGGCGACGAGGTCTGGGCAGACATGTCCGAGATGGACATCGCCGTGGCGAAGATGAAGGGCAAGGGCTACCCGGCGCACCAGGTGTGGCTGCCGCCGCTGGAGGTCCCGGACACCTTCGCGACTCTCATGCCCGACCTGCGCCCCGACCCGGAGCTCGGCTTCGTCTCGCGCGCGTGGCGCGAGTCCGGCACCCTGCGCGTGCCCCTGGGCACGGTCGACCTGCCGCTCGAGCAGCGTCGCGAGACCCTCGTCCTCGACCTGTCGGGCGCGGGCGGTAACTTCGCGCTGGTCGGCGGCCCGCAGACGGGTAAGTCGACGGCGCTGCGCACGATCGTCCAGTCCCTGTCGCTGACCTACACGCCCCAGGAAGTCCAGTTCTACGTCATGGACTTCGGCGGCGGCACGTTCGCCGGCTTCGCGGGCGCCCCGCACGTGGCGGGTATCGCGACGCGCGACACCGAGGAGGTGCGCACGCGTATGATCGCCGAGATCGCGGCGATCATGGACGATCGCGAGCGTTACTTCCGCGCGCACGGCATCGACTCGATGGACACCTACCGTCGCGGGCGCCTGGAAGGACGCTACGACGACGGCTACGGCGACGTGTTCCTGGTGATCGACGGCTGGGGCGCGCTGCGCTCCGAGTTCGACGGCCTGGACCGCACGGTGACGACGATGATGAGCCGAGGCCTGTCGCTGGGCGTTCACCTCATCGTGTCGGCCGCCCGCTGGATGGACATCCGTTCGGAGGCGCAGGACATCTTCGGTTCGCGCCTGGAGCTGCACACGGCGAACCCGAAGGAGTCGATCGTTAACCGCGAGGGTGCCGCCCGTATTCCGAAGGGCCGCCCGGGTCGAGGCATCGACATGGTGGGCCACGAGATGATGATCGGTCTGCCGCGTGCCGACGACGATCAGAACCCGTCGACCGTGTCGCAGGGCGTGGCACTCACGGTGGCGAAGATCCGCGAGTCGCTGGTCCACGGTCCGGGCCCGAAGCTGCGCCTGCTGCCCGAGAATGTCACGGTCGCCGAGATCCTCGCGCAGGTGCCGGATCCGCAGATCTTGCCGCGCGGCGGTGGCGACATGATCCTGGGCGTTGAGGAGTCTCGCCTCGGACCGCTCGTGTTCAACACGCGCGCGGAATCGCACCTGTACCTGTTCGGCGACGGCAAGACCGGCAAGACGACGTTCCTACGCTCGATCATTTCCGAGGTCACGCGCCTGTACACGCCGGGCGAGGCGAAGATCCTGGCGATCGACATGCGTCGTTCGCTCCTGGGTGCGATCCCGGAAGAGTATTCGCTGCGCTACCTGACGAACCATGCCGAGGCGATGAAGCAGCTGCGTGAGCTGGCGAAGTTCCTGCGCACGCGCCTGCCCGGTTCCGACGTGACCGCCGAGCAGATTCGCGAGCGCAGCTGGTGGTCGGGCCCCGAGGTGTGGATCCTGGTCGACGACTACGACCTGGTCGCGACGACGTCGGGCAACCCGCTCATGGAGCTCATCGATCTGCTGCCGCAGGCGGCCGACATCGGTCTGCACGTGATCATCACCCGCCGTATGGGTGGCGCGTCGCGTGCGGCCTACGAGAAGGTCCTGCAGATGATGAACGACCTGGCGGTCACCGGCATCCTCCTGTCCGGCAATCCCAGCGAGGGCGCGATCATCAACGGTGTCAAGCCCAAGCGAGCCGTCCCGGGTCGCGCGCAGGTCGTCCACCGTGAGCTCGGCGTGGTCGCCGCCCAGCTGGCGAACACCCCACCCGCATCAATCTGACCGTTTGTTGACACGGCGACCCGTTCATCGCATATGATTGACCAGTCTGAAAGTAGGAGAAAAATATGTCCTCTCTCGTGTCCCGTCGCGCATGTGCGGCCACCTCGTCCGTGCTGCTCGCTGCCGTCGCGCTGTCGGGTTGCTCCCTCTTCGGTGGGGGTGGCTCTAAGTCCACCGATATTAGCAAGCTGCCCAACATTCCTCAGGGGCAGAAGCAGCAGCTGGTGCAGCAGATGCAGTCCGCGTCTGGCGAGCAGAAGAAGCAGATTGCCGCGAAGGCTGTCGCTCTGAACAACATGGTTGGCGCGCAGCTGGTGGGCGTGGAGCCCAGCCTGATTGCTTCCCAACAGTTCAAGCTGGATCCCAAGGGCCAGACTGTGGTCAACAAGAACGACACGGTCTACCAGATGATGTCGGCCACCGACTTTTGGCGACTGGGCGATGACACCTACGACCTGTGCGTGGAGCAGAACTGCGAGTACTACTCGTCCTGGACCGTGGACGTGGAGGGTTCGGGCTCTGACCTGACCTACGTGTGGACCCTGAAGATCGAGGGCTCCGACCAGCCCGACCAGCCGCTGGTCCGCCGCTTCAAGGTCGCCAAGTAAGCAACCGTGCGCATTGCAGCACTCTTTTATCTTCCATCGATTATTAGGAGCCACAAATGACTGATCAGGTATCGGTAGACAGCGAGAAGCAGGTAGCGGCAACCACTAACGTCGTCGAAAGCGGGCAGGCAGTCACCTCGTCCGCGCAGGGGTCGTCTTCCCTGGGCGCCGCTCAGAAGTCCATGTTCTGGGGGCAGGAAGCTGGACCCCAGTCCATGGGCCACAGCTCCGCCAATCTGTTCAACACGATGTCGGATGTCCTCGCGAAAGAAGCAGCACTCATCTCCACCTTTGAGGCTGAGATCAACGCCGCCCTGGAGAGCTTCACCGGGACGGAGCAGGACAACAAGCTGCAGCTGGCAAAGATTCAGCAAGCGCTGGCCCGCGTCGACAAGTCCGACGCCGCAGCTGCTGCCAAGGCAGCGCAGCACAAGTTCGATAAGACATTCGGGCAGATCGGATCCATTGTGCACAGTTTCTTCACCGGTTCCTCAGGGGCGGGGCAGTCGTCGACCACCGATGCGGCAGGAACGGCCGGTGCCGCAGGTGCAGCTCTTCCAACTACCGGCGGATCTACCACCCAGGCTCCCACCCAGGGTGCGCAGCCCGAAGTCTAAGTCGCTTTTCTGGATGTAGAAAGGATATTTGTCATGGTTTCATCTCCTATGTACGAACGCCTCAAGGTCTTCATGCAGGCTGCCCGCTCCAATCGCGATCTGGACGCATGGGACACCGACCACACGCAGACATTGAAAGGCCTCGACGAGTCCATTGAGCGCCTCAAGCAGTACCGTGACTCGCAAGGCTTTGTGGGCGAGACCGCTAAGGCCATGAACGCGTGGGTCGATAATGCGATCCAGCGCATTAACGCCTACAAGACTAGCTATGTTGCCGGCCATGAAACCTATGAGGCCGGCCGTCAGGCAATGGAGACGGCACTCAAGGAGGGCGAGCTGCTATCTCCGACCCTTTTGGACTCTGCAACCGAGGCGATGCGCAGCGACACCGTCGTTATGGTTCCTAGCTCCTCCCCCGGAGGCGGCGTTTCCGTGTTGGGCAAGCGCTTCACGACCGGCGCCGCCTACGTGGAGGCGGTCGAGGCCCAGGCCAACGCGCAGCGCGAGGCAGCGGCGCAGCGCGTGCTCGACACAGTGAACAGCAAGACGAATTTCCTCGCAACGCAGATGGCAATACAGGCCGCCGTACAAAAAACTGTTGCACAGGTGGAACACCCCGCGCCGGATGTGTCGCGCCATGAAACGTCTACTCGGCGGACACGCGAGGACGATCACAGTTTTGGGCGCCACGACGACCGAAGCCCATCTTCTCCGAATTACCCGGGCGGTTTCGCTCAGCCATGGTGGAGCGAGGCCGACGCCGCCGCTGCCCAGAACCGGACGGTCGCCTCTGGTGCCGTCCCGACACAAGAGCCCGCATACGGCGAGACCGGGTCGCGCACGAACCCGATCACGGATCCCCAGGAGCTCATGGGAACGGACCTGCTCCACACCGCGGTGAACGGCACGGCGTACCGTAACGGCGTCGTCGGCGGGCACACCCCCGCACCTCCAGCCGACGTCGCTCACCCGCTGTGGCGGCTCAACGGTGGTGCCGCCTCCGACTCCGCGACGGCCGGTCGCCTCGGCGGCGCAGGTGTCCTCGGCGCGGGCGCGCTCGGCCTGCGCGGCGCTGCCCGCATGGGCTCGGGTAGCTTCGGCGGGTCCGGTGCCTTCGGTGGCTCCAGCGTCTTCGGCCGCTTCGGCGGTGCTGGAGTTGGTTCTGCCAGTGGACTGTCCGGCGCCGGTCGCATGGGTGCCGCGGGCATGCGCGGCATCACCGGTTCGACGAACGGTATGGGCGCTTCGGGCGCGGCTGGCCTCAAGGTCGGCTCCTACTCGGGTTCCGGCTTTGGCTCCTACACTCCCCCCGCCGGTGCTGGCGGCGCGAACGGCGCTGCCGGTTCCTCCGGCGTCACGGGCACCACGGGCGCGAACGGCGGCGGAGCTGCCGGCGCGGCCGGTGCCGCTGGCAAGGGCGGAACGGGCTCCGGCGGTTTCATGGGCGCAGGCGCAGGCGCAGGCGCGGGTAAGGAAGACAAGAAGGGCCGCAAGCGCCAGTACGTCGCATTCAAGTTCGACGACGACGAGGACGAGCTGCCCGCGGGCTACGTGAATCCCCTGTCGCAGACCTCCGGCACCGACAAGGACATCGCACCGGCGAAGCGTACGGACGACGGATGGGATCCCCGCCAGTGGTGAGTCTCTCCTCCAACGCCGCGCCCCGTTCTCCCTTCGATTTTGTGGGGAGGGCGGGGCGCGCGGCGCGCGCCCTGACCACTGTCGCCTCGGCACTCGCGCTGGCCGTCGGGGCCCTCACCGTGGCCCCGGCCCCCGCGCACGCGGCGGACCCAATTACGACCCAGGAGTATTTCTCCTACTACCACCTGGACTCCGCACGCCAGAAGGGTTACACCGGTAAGGGCATCACCATCGCCCTCTTTGACGGCCCCGTGGATACCAGCGCCCCCGAGCTGGCCGGTGCCACCATCGTCGACAAGAGCCGGTGCACCGTCAACGACTCCCCTGACGGCGTGCGCCATGCGACCGACATGGCGACGTTGCTGGTGTCTCCCTACACGGGCGTCGCTCCCGATGCGACGCTGTACACCTACCAGATTTCGTCAGAAGATACTCAACCTGGTGGTACGTGCGTCAGTGGGGCTGACGCAACCGATAGCATCGACAAGCTGATCAATCAGGCCGTCGATGACGGTGCCCAGATCATCTCCATCTCTTTGAGTAACTCTGAGCACGGTTCGGAGATCAAGTGGGCCATTGCCCGCGCGATCAGCAAGGGTGTCATCATCGTCGCCTCCTCCGGTAACGCAGCGACAGATGAAAACATTAGCCACCTGGGTCGGTGGTCGGGCGTCGTTGGCGTCACCGCGATCAACACTGACGGCACGTTTGCGTCCTACTCCTCCTGGGGCAATGGTGTCGTCACCGCCGCTGTCGGAGGCCCGTACACTTATTTCGATGCAAGTACAAATCAACCTGCCACCACGCAAGGTACCTCCATCTCAACGGCGCTCGTCGCCGGCATGCTGGCCCTGGCACGTCAGAAGTGGCCCGACGCCACCCCCAACCAGATCCTCCAGTCCCTGGTCCATTCAGGCCTAAACCCCAACCACGAGTGGAATCAGTACACCGGTTATGGTGCTATTGACGGCGGCGGACTTGTCATCGATGATCCTTCGCAGTACCCGGACGAGAACCCGATCCTCAACAAACCGGGTGGTTCCGAGCCCACGGCTGACGAGGTCGCCGACTACGCCGACGGACTCATCAATCCCGCTGCCGAGCGGCAGGTCCCAGATTCCTACGTGTACCGAGGCGCCGACGATCAGGTCGTCCTGTACCAGTCCGACCTCAAAACACCGCTCCACCTGGGAACGAGCCCCCGCTACCACCGGAAGTGACCATGACACACGCGCGATCGAGCGCGCAGCCCGCGCCCCGTTCTCCCTTCGGTTTTGTGGGGAGGGCGGGGCGCGCGGCGCGCGCCCTGACCACTGTCGCCTCGGCACTCGCGCTGGCCGTCGGGGCCCTCACCGTGGCCCCGGCCCCCGCGCACGCGGCGGACCCAATTACGACCCAGGAGTATTTCTCCTACTACCACCTGGACTCCGCACGCCAGAAGGGTTACACCGGTAAGGGCATCACCATCGCCCTCTTTGACGGCCCCGTGGATACCAGCGCCCCCGAGCTGGCCGGTGCCACCATCGTCGACAAGAGCCGGTGCACCGTCAACGACTCCCCTGACGGCGTGCGCCATGCGACCGACATGGCGACGTTGCTGGTGTCTCCCTACACGGGCGTCGCTCCCGATGCGACGCTGTACACCTACCAGATTTCGTCAGAAGATACTCAACCTGGTGGTACGTGCGTCAGTGGGGCTGACGCAACCGATAGCATCGACAAGCTGATCAATCAGGCCGTCGATGACGGTGCCCAGATCATCTCCATCTCTTTGAGTAACTCTGAGCACGGTTCGGAGATCAAGTGGGCCATTGCCCGCGCGATCAGCAAGGGTGTCATCATCGTCGCCTCCTCCGGTAACGCAGCGACAGATGAAAACATTAGCCACCTGGGTCGGTGGTCGGGCGTCGTTGGCGTCACCGCGATCAACACTGACGGCACGTTTGCGTCCTACTCCTCCTGGGGCAATGGTGTCGTCACCGCCGCTGTCGGAGGCCCGTACACTTATTTCGATGCAAGTACAAATCAACCTGCCACCACGCAAGGTACCTCCATCTCAACGGCGCTCGTCGCCGGCATGCTGGCCCTGGCACGTCAGAAGTGGCCCGACGCCACCCCCAACCAGATCCTCCAGTCCCTGGTCCATTCAGGCCTAAACCCCAACCACGAGTGGAATCAGTACACCGGTTATGGTGCTATTGACGGCGGCGGACTTGTCATCGATGATCCTTCGCAGTACCCGGACGAGAACCCGATCCTCAACAAACCGGGTGGTTCCGAGCCCACGGCTGACGAGGTCGCCGACTACGCCGACGGACTCATCAATCCCGCTGCCGAGCGGCAGGTCCCAGATTCCTACGTGTACCGAGGCGCCGACGATCAGGTCGTCCTGTACCAGTCCGACCTCAAAACACCGCTCCACCTGGGAACGAGCCCCCGCTACCACCGGAAGTAGCCTCGGCAACCCAACACAACGAGGCGCCCCTGCCACCCACCGTGAACTGCGCGTGGATGACAGGGGCGCTCCCCTACCCGCTATTTCTTCTTCGCGTTGGTCGCGTTGATGCGCCTCGGATCCACCAGGCCGTCCGCGTAATCCGCGATGTCCTGGCGGGTCGGAATGGACTCGCTGGACTCCACGTCGCAGCGGCTCATGTACCGGATGTTCGCGCCCTGCAACTCCGGGATGCTCGTGTTCACCGGGCCGTCCAGCAGGCCAATATCCTTTCGCTGCCCTACGGCACCGTCACGCACTGCGTGACCGGTGCGGACTCGCGCCCCGTGGAGGTCACGACGAGGCTCACGGTCAGGCAGTTCTCGCCGCTCACCGCGGTCGTCGTCAGGCTGTTGCGGCGCATCGTCTCGGCCACCACGGCCTCGCCCGGGCGGGTGAGCACGTACTTGAACTCCAGCGCTCCGGGCTGGTACTGGCCCTGCTCGGGCACCTCCCAGCCCCAGCGGATCTCGTTGCCGTTCGGGGTGGCCGTCAACCCGGTCACGGCCTCGGGCGGGACGGCACCCGCGTCGCCCTGATCGGAATTACTCACTGTCCCCGCGCTCGAGGAGGGCGTCGGCGTGGATCCGCCGCCACCGCCACCGCCCAGGCGGATGCTGTGCCCGCCGCCGGTGAGCATCGCAACCACCAGGCCGGCCGTCGCCAGCACCATCACGAGCGCGAGGACCGGTACCACCCACACCGGACGCTTCGACTGGCCCTCAACCAACCCGGTTCGGTTCGTCGTCGAATTGCCGGCCCACGCCTCGTTCGACGAGGCCTGGGGACCATCCGCGAAACTCCCGCGGCGGGTGCGCGTGCGCTCCGCGTCCAGGGCCGCCGACGACGGGGCGGACAGGGCCGAGGAGGGTGCGCTCGAGGAGGCCACCACGCTCAGCTTCAGCTCCGTGACCGGGCGGTGCATCTCGCGCTCGACCGTCTGCAGCGCGTAGCCGAGGGCCGCCGCCGACCCGAAGCGCTGCTCCGGATCCAGGCTCATCGCGCGGCGCACGATGGCCGTCACAGCGTCGGGCACACCCGGGCGATCGATGCGCGACACGCGGCCGCGGGCGACGCGCTGGGCGACCGCGTGAGCCGAGTTGTCCCCATCCTCCACCTCGAAGGGAGAACGGCCCATGAGAAGCGTCCACAGGGTCGCCCCCAGAGCCCACACGTCCTGCGTGGGGTGAGCGCGCGCCGTGCCCGCGATCTGCTCGGGCGGCGCCCACATTACCGAGAAGCCGTCGCGGCCGCCGCGCGGGTCCGCACCCACCGGCTCGGCCACGCCGAAGTCCGTCAGCACCGGCGACCCGAAGGCGTTGATCATGATGTTGCTGGGCTTAATATCCCGGTGCACGTAGCCCGCGCGGTGCAGCATCTCAGCGCCGCCGCACATGCGGATCACCATCGACAGCGCGCGGTCCGTCGACATCGGGTTTGCGCGCACCTGATCGAGAATGTTCGCGACCGGGCAATACTCCATCACCAGGTACGGGCGGCCATCCGGCGTGCGCCCAGCGCCGTAGAGCTGGGCCACCGCCGGGTGACCCGACACGAGAGCCATCACGTCGGCCTCGCGGGCGATACCGGCTTCGCCGTCCGCCCCACGGTCCCTGCGCGCCACCTTGACGGCCACCTCACGGCTGGGCAGCTCCTGACGGCACAGGAACACGTCCGCGAAACCACCCGACCCGAGCGGACGAATCCACTCGTAGCCCGGCAGCGACGGCACCATTCCGACGCGAGCATCGCTATCCATCAACGTTTCCCTTTCCTACTGCCCATGCGCTTGGCCAGCGAGCGGCCGCCCGTGCGAGCAGCGTCAGCCTGACGGCGGGCGCGACGGCGCCAGCGCAGCGACTTCAGCGACAGCGCGTAACGCAGTCGCGCGAACGGCGACACCGAGGCCGCCCACTCGCGACGCAGCTCATCCACGTCGCTCCACGCCTGCTCCGCGTCCTCGGGGCGGGCGCCGCCGGCAGCGAAGTCCGCGACGTCCGCGCGGCGCGCCACGGTGACGGCCCGGGGAACCGCGCCCGAGAAGAGCGACCAGCCGGGCACGCGCACGTCCGCAGCCGAGCGCTTGCGCGCCTTGCGGGCCTTGGCAGCCCCCTCCTCGTCGTCCTCGGACGTCTTGGGCGTCCACTGCGAGGCCAGCGCCCACGCGACCTCCTGGCGCGTCAGGTGCGGCTCGACGACGAGGCCGGAGTCGATCGCGGTGTCCACGAGCTCATCCCACGAGCCGCGCACCGACTCGGCGGCCTGGGCGCGGCGGCGGCTCTTGCGGCGGCGAGACTTCGCCAGGAGCACAGCCAGGACCGGGCCCAACAGAAGGAGGAGCGACACCGACACCGTGCCGATCGCCATCCACGGGATGTGGACGCCGTTCGGGTCGTGCGGGTCCGTCGCCTGGTCGCGGGTCGCGGGCGGCAGCTCCACCGGCTGCTCGGGCGGCTCCGGGGGCTGCAGGACCTGCGGCTTGGGCACAGACTTGGGCTTGTTGACCTGCGTCGTCGGCTGCTGATCGCGCGGCGGAGTCGGGTCGAACGTCGCCCAACCCACGCCTGGGAACTCCACCTCGACCCACGCGTGCATGTCCGAACCCGTCAGGTCGACGCTGCCGGACGTGCCCTCGCGGTAGGCGCCCATGACGACGCGGGCGTTGATGCCCTGCGAGTGCAGCATGAGGGCCATGAGGGTCGCGTACTGCTCGTCGTCGCCCACCAGCGCCTCGGCGCTGATCATGCGCTCGATACGGTCCTGGGAGGAGCCGGGACGCGAATTGATCGTGTCGTCGTTGGAGTAGTAGCCATCCGTGTGCAGGAACTGCTCGATCGCACGGGCCTTCTCCAGGTCCGAGCGCGCGCTCGACGTGTGATCCGCGGCCAGGGAGTCCACGTCCTTCGGGACGTTCGTGTCTCCCCCGGCATAGCGCGCCGCGTCCACGCTGGCGAACTCCGAGTCCGCGTGTTCGCGGGGCATCGTCGTGCTCAGCGAGTAGCTCAGCTGGCCGGTCGGCCCCGTCGTCAGGGCGGTCTCCGCCCACAGGTCGTAGTTCAGGCCGTCCTGCTGCTCGGCCGCATTGGGGGCGGAGGGCTCAAAACGCAGGACCGACACCTGGCCGATCGTGGGCACCCACGGTCCCAGCAGCTGCGAGGTCGACACCGAGGTCTGCACGCCCGCCGTGTCGGCGCTGCGGCCCGGGATCGTGGACCCCACGCGGCGGTATCCGGCGGTACCGTCCGCCGTGTTGGTGACGCCCATGCCGAAGGTCGTCCCGTCGTACACGTCCATCGCACCCAGGCGCACGCGCGCCTCCTTGGGCAGGTTGGACACGCGGATCAGAGATTCGTCCTCGAGGTCCTTGTTGTAGTGGCGGTAGCTGGACAGCGGCGAGGGGTACTGGCGCGCATCCACGGGCGGCACGATGACGTCGCGTCCGACGACGCGGTCCGAGGCCGTGGGGCCCAGCAGGGACGCCGCAGGGATCGCCGCAGCGACCATCACGCCCACCATGAGGGCACCCATGCCCACGCGCCACCACACGTGCACGATCTGGCGCGAGGAACCGCCCATGGTCGTCGTCGCGGAGGTCGTTGCGGAGGCCATACCAATGACGATGTCGGCACCCAATCGGGCGCGTCCGATCGCCGAGGCCCACGCCCACCACACGATGAGTCCCACCCACCACGCGATGACGAGGAGGGAGGACGGCGAGTGGTTCGACGGTCCCCACACGATCGCGATCACGCCGGCGAGGATCAGCGGCACGGACCCCCACATCGGGCGCCCGTAGCGCACCGTGACGACGCCCGCCGCGACCGAACACACGAGGCAGGCCATCCACGGCACCATCGCAGGCCCCACGTAGGAGCCGGCCGGCGGCGTCAGCGTCAGGAGGTCCTTCCAGGCCTCGACCGAACCGACGACGAGCGTCTGGATGGTCCGCGACGTCGGGACCACACCCCAGCGGGTCGTCTCGCGCAGCGCGGCGGCACCACCGAGGAGGAAGTGCGAGGCCACGACAGCAGCGACGATTGACAGCAGGTCCCAGCGCCACTTCGCGGCCGCCCACGCGACCACGAGGCCGACCACGACGCCCGCGAGCGCCGCAATAGCGCCCTGGCCGCCGCCGAAGACGGACTCGAACATGAGGATCGGACCGGAAAAGAGGACCGCGAGGACGAGCAGGGACCACGCGGGCATGGCGGCGCGGTGAATCGACCCGCCCATCGTGGTTTCCTGGGCCATGGGACGACGGGAGCGACGCGGCGGAGGAGCCGGACGCGAGGCGTTGCGAGCAAGAGTACTCACGCGTTCACCCCCCGCGACACGAGCATCGGCAGGTCTTCGAGGGAGGGGCAGTCGATGATGACGCCGCGCGTGATCTTTCGGCGGCGACGCGCCCTGCCCGGAACCACGCGGATCACCGACACGACGACGTCGACGGGGGCGATGTTCGCCAGGCGAGCCGCCTCCCCGTCGTCCACGCCGGCGCCGACGACGATCGAGAGCACCGAGATCCCGCCGCGCTCCATGATGCAGCGGCGCACGATGCCCGCGAACTCCGAGCGCGTCGACGTCTCCATCTCGGACAGCGCATCCAGCATCGCCATAGGCGAGCCCGTGGGAATCCACTCGTCCGCGGTGTGCATCGACACCGTGCGAGCCTCGCCCGAGCCGGCGAGCGCCAGCGAGGCCGCAACCGACACCGCCGTCTCGAAGGAGCGCCGATCCCACGCGTCCACGCGCGTATCCAACAGCACCATGTGGTGCGAGCGGTGCGTCTCCTCGAACTGACGCACGATCAGGCGGCCAAGGCGCGCCGTCGACGGCCAGTGCACCGCGCGACGGTCGTCGCCCGGCTCGTAGTCGCGCAGGGCGTGGAAGGACACGTCGGAGCTCGTCAGCTTCTCGCTGGCCACGCCCTCGACGTCCATCTGCGTGCCCGTCGCGTCAAAGGAGAAACGCACCGTCGGCGGGTGCACGTGCACGAGGATCGGGTCATCCCACGAACGCACGCGACGCAGCAGACCCAGGCCGTCCATACGCACGGTGCGCGCGGGGCCCACGTTGATGACGCCGCGGCGCTTCGTCATGACCGAGAAAGACTCGTTCCACGTCCCGTTTGCGCTGATCGGGGGCACGAGGAACTCGCCACTGCCTCGTCCGATCGTCACCTCCACGAGGGTTGAACCCGAGCGGTGCCCGGACTCGTTGACCACGCGGACGCGGCCCACCGCCACCTGGCCGGCGACGATGCGGTCATTCTTCATGCGCAGGGACACGGACAGCGGGGACGGGGACGCGACCGAGGCGACCGCGACCACGAGGGCCACCAAGCCCATCACGGCCACGATGAAGCCCTCCAGCCAGCCGAAGGCGAGGGCCGCGACGGTGCCCGCGAGCATCGCCGCGATCACCGCCCACCCCACCGGGGTCAGCGCGCCCAGCCATCGGGCGACCCCCTCGTAGCCGGGCAGCGCCTGCACGCGGGCGCTCAGAGCGCGCCACGCATGCCTCACAAGTCGACGTAGTTTCTTCACGCGCGCATCACTCCGGGCGGCATTCGCCGGTGAAGTAGGAGCCGCGCTTGAAGGCGTCCTCGCTATCCGCGAAGGTGACCTGGCGCGTCCAGATCGGACCCGCGCCGTCCACACGCACCCACTCGTTGGAGTTCGTGCGGTCGTTGCGGACCTGGCACATGTGCGGGACCGACGAGGCCGACCAACCCGGCGCACTCAGCGTGAACGTGTGGCACGAGGCCGGGGAGAATCCACGCTCATCGCCGCGGCAGTTCTCCACCCACTGGGCGCTCACGTCCAGCTTCGTCACGGTCTCGGGGTGAGCGCCCATCGTCTTGGGGCCCACCGAGTTCACGGCCGTGACCGTCGCCTGGTAGCGCGTTCCCTGCGCCAGATCCGAGAAGGTCACGTCGGTGGCGGTCCCGGACACGACCTTCGTCTCTCCGCCCAGCGACACGCGGATCTCGCTCACCGCCGGGTTCGCGCCCACCGGGTCCCACTGCACCGTCACGCTGGTCGAGTTGACGCCCACGATCCGCACGCCCACCTCCGAGGGGACGCCCGTCGCGGTGCCCGTGGCAGGCACGACCGGGGAGACCGCCGTCTCGTTCCTCACGCCGATGCCCGTCTGGCAGAAGTAGTACGTCGTCGGCTGCCAGCCGTTGGCGGGCAGGATTGTGCCGTCAGAGATCGGCGTACCGTTCGCACACCCACGCTCGGTGTCCGAGTAGCGCAGCGTCAGGTCGGAGGCATCGAATCCTCGGCCCGTCGCAATCGACAGCCCGCTCACCTTCAGTTCGCCCGCGGTGTCTGTTCCCGACAGGGTCGGGGCGGCAATCGGCGCGGGGGTCGTCGCGATCGAAACGTACGCGGTGGCAGGGGCCGACGTATCCCCGTCCGAGTTCGACAGCGTCACCGATGCAGACACCTTACTGCCCGTCGGCACGCCCGACAGCGTGGCAGTACGAGCGTCAGACGCAACCTGCACTTCCACGCCATTGACCGACACCGTGGCCGGGCCCCATCCCTTGCCATTGGGAGATCCCGGGGTCCACGTAACCTCAACCGTCGCCTCGTTCGGATCGCCCGCCGAGCCGGTTGCAACAGCGCTCACGCCGGTCGCTTGATCCGGCTTCCCGTGCGGGTAGCCCTCGGTCGGTGAGGACGCCGGAGACGGCGTCTCCGCCTTGTTCTGCGCCTGGACCGTCACCGTGTACATCTTGCCGTTCTCCAGGCCCGGGATCCGCAGGCTGGTCTGCGGAGCGGACACCGGGTAGGGAATCGGCTGGCCGCCACCGGGCCCGGTGAGGAACACCGTGTACGTGTGGATCGCGGATCCTTCGTTGTGGGGTGCCGTCCACGAGACGTTCAGGGCACCGTCCTCGCCAGTGACCGTGGGTGCCGCCATCTGCTCGGGCGCCATGTCGATGAGCACCTCGGCGGACGGTGCCGACGGATCGGAGTCCCCGGCCTCGTTATGAGCGACGACCGTGAACGAGTGCTTCGCTCCGTTCACCAGGCCCGTGATCTGCGTGCCCGGATCTCGAGTCTCGTAGGTCTTACCGTCGTACTTGTCCGTAATCGTGTAGCCCGTAATCTGGCCGCCGTTGGAGGCACCCGAGTCGAAGCGCACGAAGGCCGTGCCCGCGCCCATTGGCGTGACCGAGACGTTCTCGGGTGGTTCGGGACGGTCGACGACCTGGACGACAACGCGGCCCTGGACCACGCGATCCGGGTCGTTCGTCGCATCCATGACGCGGTACACGATAGTCATGTTGCCGTGGAAGCCTGTCTTGGGGGTCACCGACAGGACGTTGCCATTGCCCGAAGCGGTTCCCTGGCCCACGTGCACCGACGCGTCCAGGACCACGAGCGGATCCGGGAACGGGTTCGTCGTGTATTCCGACAGGTTCACATCCACCGTCTGGCCGGCCTTCGCCTTGATGCGAGCCTCCGTCGTCGTCACGAGGGGCTTGGAGGACTTCACGATCGTCACCGGAATGTCGGCGTTGACCGCGCCCGAGCCGTCGTCGACGCTGACAGTAATCGCGCCGACCGGACCCTTGGACTGGTCCTTCTTGCCGGACACGGTCAGGTTGTAGCCGTCCAGGGACACGTCCACGCCGCCGGGGGCCTTCACCACGGCGTAGGAGAAGCTGTTCTTGGCCTGGTCGTCCGGGTCGTCCACCATCTGCGTGAGATCGACCGTCACGGACTCTCCCTGGCCCACGAGGATCGGGGTCGGGGTCAGGCGCGGCGGCAGATTCCTGGCCGGCTTGATCGTGATCGGGATCGTCAGGGTCGATGTCAGGGCCGAGGCGTCGTCCGAGGCGCCGTCACGCACCGTGAAGGACACCGAGGCCTTGCCCGAGGCCGTGTCGGGCGCGCTCAGCGTGATGTGCGTGGGGTCCTGGAGCGAGGCCGAATCCAGGCCGCCGCTGAACTTCACGGAGGAGGCGTCCGTGATGATCGGGGAGCGCGAGTTGTCGCGCACCAGCACGTAGTCGTGCATGTCGAGGGTGAGCGTGGAGCCCGCGCGCATCGCCACCGGGATGCGCGTCGTGTCCAGGCGCGGAGCCAGCAGGTCGGTGCCCGGAACGGTCACGACCGCGCTCGCGCTCAGGCCGTCGGGGTCCTTCACCGTGTAGACGACGAGGCGACGGCGCGCATCCGTGGAAATCGACAGGTTCTGCCCCGACACGCTCACGCCCGAGGCGTCCGAGGACACCGTCAGCGCAGCCGTGGTGCCGTCCGGATCCTCGTCGTTGACGAGGACGGCAACGCTCACGGGCTTGGAGTCCGAGGGCAGATCGGAGACCGGCACGACGTCGTCGCGGGCGATCGGAGCGCGCAGCGGTGCCTCGGCATCCACCGTCACCGTCAGCTGGCCCTGGGCGCGACCGCCTCGGCCGTCCTCGATCTGGTAGGCAACGACGAACACGCCGTTCGTGGCGGGGGCCTTCACCGTCACCCGGTCCTCGGCCATCGTCACCGTCGCTGCCGGATCCGACACCGACACCGTCGACGGATCCGTGTCCACGAACAGGGCGTCGCCGTCCGCGTCCAGATCGTTGCTCAGGACGTTGACGCTCACCTCACGCCCCGGGCGCACCGTCACCGAGTCGGGAACGGCCGTCGGGTTGTGGTTCTGCGAGCCCGGAGGGGCGATGCCGACGCGCACGCGGGCGCGTCCCTGCACGCCGAGGCGGTCCTCGACGATGTAGGAGAAGGTGTCCGTTCCGGTCGCATTGTCGGAGGGCGTGTACTCCAGCCACTCCGTGCCCAGCACGACGCTACCCTTGGCTGGCGGCTGGTCAATGCCCACCAGAGCGACCGAGTCGCCGTCTGGATCGATGCCCGTCAGGGGCACCGGGATGCGCGTCATCTGCCCCTGCACGGCCCAGGCGTTGAGCGCCTTGGGCACGGGCGCGCTGTTCGCGGCAGAGGCGGCCACGACCTCGAACGTGACGGTCGACGTCGAGCGGTTACCCACCGAGTCGACGGCCGTGTACGCCACGCGCACCACACCGGCCTCGGAGCCGGCGGCCAGGCGCACCTGGTTGCCCGTCACGAAAACCGTGCCCAGCTCGGCGCCGGTCATGACCTGCACGTCGGGGTCCAGGCTCAGCGTCAGACCGATCGGCGAGCGGTCGTTCGACAGGACGTTCACCGAGCCGATGTCGTCGGCGCGCACCTTCGCCGTGTCCGGCGTGGTCTCAGGCGGGGTCTCGTCGCTCTGCGCATCCGTCGGGATGACGCTCACCTGAGCAGTCGCGGAACCCGCGCCGTTGGAGACCGTGTAGGTAAAGGTCGTGACATCGTTGAGGCCGCCCGGCGACGTGATGCGCAGCAAGTGGCGCTCGATGAGCGTGACCTCAAGGCCCGAGTTCGCGGGCACGTCGATCGACTGAACGACGAGGACGCCGCCCGACGGGTCCGTATCGTTGGCCAGCGGCGCGATCAGCGAGGCGCCGCCCGAGGGCAGGACCGCCAGGTCGTCCTCGGCGATCGGCAGAGCGTTCGTGTCATCGTCGACCACGTCGACGCGGATGACGCCGACCGTCGTCGACGGGCCGTCGGAGACCGTGTAGGTGAACTGGAAGGATCCCGGCACCGAGCCCGTAAACGTCAGCGTGCCGCGCGAGAGGTCAGCGGAGACCGAGGTGCCCGCCGGGGCCGTGCCCGCCGCCACGAGGGACAGGGCGTCGCCGTTGGGATCCGTGTCGTTGGCGATCGGGTCGATGGTCAGCGGCTCAGCAACGCGCGCCACGTAAAAGTCGGCGCGCGCCACCGGCGGCACGTTGCCCGTCTCCTGAACGCTCACCTTCAGCTCGCCGCTGGTCTCGGCGTGGCCATCCGACAGGGTCACGGCGATCGCCTTGACGCCAGCGCCCGAGCCCAAGTCACGGATCTGGACCGTGCCGTCCTCGGAGAACTGCACGGCCATGCCCTCGGGGGCCGTCGCCGACTTGAGGTAGAACTGGTCGCCGTCCGGGTCGATCCAGTCCGACAGGAGGTTGTACTCGACCTGCGCGTTCGCACCCACCTTGATGACCGGGTGCTTGAGCTGGCGCGGGCCCTCGTTCTGGCTCCACGGGTGGATCGTCAGCGTCACGGTCGCCGTCGCGCCCGCCAGGCCATCCGAGGCCTCGTATGTGAAGGACGTCGACCCGCTCGTCATGTTCTCGGGGACGTCCGTGATCTGCAGGGCTCGGCCGCCCCTCGTGCGCACGATCGAGCCGAACTCGGGGTTGGTGACCGCACGCGCCGTCAGCACGTCGCCGTCGTCGTCGGAGTCGTTGTCGAGGACGGGCAGCAGCGTCGAGCGGCCCGGGCGGATGCCGAACTCGTCATCCACGGCCTCGGGCGGCGTGTTCTTGTCCTTGTGCTCCGGCTCGGAGACCTGCTCGCGATCGTCGGGGGTCGGAGTGTCTTCTTCCTCCTGCTCCTCGGTGGGGATCTGGTCCCAGTCGCTGACCACGACCATGTTCTTGTCGGGCAGCCACAGCGTGCCCGTCGAGACATCGTTGAGGACGATGCGCGTACGGTTCGTGCGGAACACGGCGGAGGAGGCCTCGGCCAGGCTCGAGACCGTCTGCGCCTGGTTGCGCGTGGAGTCCGTGCAGGTGCGCACGAACGCGCCCGAGCCCGCCCAGGCACCGTAGGAGCAACCGCGGTGGAAGACCGGGGCCGCGGGGGTGCCCTTCTGGCCGCTGTCCGAGGCCTCCTGGCGCTCGATCGCCTTGCCGTTCAGGGGCACGGACACCAGCTCGTCGCTGGTCGCGAGGAGGACCGAGGCGGCCTCGTCGCCGGGGGCCTGCAGGACGGCGCCGCTCACGTGTTCCTCGGACAGGTCGCGCACCTTGCCGCCGGGCAGGACGAGCTTGTTGCCGGTCTGGTCGTAGACGACCGGCTTGTCGCCGACCGCGGTGATCGTCGGCGTCCCGGCGGGCGTAAAGCCTTTGATCTCCGTGGTCTTGGCGCGCCAGGCCTGGCCCTCGCTCGTCAGTGTCACGAGCTTGGAGGACCCGGGAGAGTATGCGAAGACCGTGCCCGAGTTCGACACCGTCACGATGCCGTCGCTCAGGTCGTTGGCGACCGCGTCCTCGCGCAGGAGCGACATGGTGGCAGGCTCGTTGGCGCTGCCGACCCACAGGAGGCCCTCGTTGGGGTCGAGGACCGCCAGGACGGACCCGCCCTGGACCTGGACCGCGTTGTCGGGCAGGGTGACGGACTGGCCGAGGGAGAAGGAGGTCGGACGCACCGGGGTGACCGTGCGGCTCACGGTCTCACCCAGCGTCACGTCACCGCCCTCCTGGCCGATGTCGAAGGACGCGGACTTCACCGAAACCGTGCCGTCCAGCATGAGGGCGTCGTAGTTGAGGTGTCCGAGGAGCTTGCGGTCCTGGTTCGTCCCCCAAATGCCGCCGTCGTCGACGCTCACCTGGGTGACCTCGACGCCCCGATACACGACCGCGAGCACGCACAGCATCGCGGATACCAATAGGACGGCGAGCGCCGGTATCCGCTTCGACCAGGTATTTCGCGATCGACGCGCCTTGTTCATGTGGCTTTCCTCAGTCTCAATGTGCGCACTGGTGTGGGGCGTTGTCTGTATCCGCACAGGGTATGGGCAACCATTCCAAGGATACACACCGACCAACCCTATGGATAAACCCCGAGGAGAACAACAGGTACCGAGGAATCTGCGACCTGTCGAACAGGGTTCTCCCGGCGGTGCGTGGCCATTCGGCACGCGCGAGAACCTGACCACAGTCGCGTATTTAGGCTATCGCGCCTCTGCGACGAGGCCGGGGCGCTTCCCCGATCCGCTCTCCCGACGCCGCGCTCACGGTGCCCGCCCGGGCGCGGGAACCGCAGATGAGGGCGGGCCGGGTTACGGTGAGTGCATGGCGAAAGAGAAGATCACCTACCGCTGCTCCGAGTGCGGGTGGACCTCCCCCAAGTGGGTGGGACAGTGCCGCGAGTGCGGGGCGTGGGGCACCGTCGACCAGGCCGGCGAGGCCTCGGCCGGGCCGCGCGCGGCCGCGACTCCCCCGCGCCGCCCCGCCCTGCCGATCGGCGAGGTGGACGGCGAGCGTGCCTCGTCGCGCTCGACGGGCGTGGGCGAGCTGGACCGTGTTCTCGGCGGCGGCATCGTTCCCGGCGCGGTGATCCTCCTGGCGGGCGAACCCGGCGTGGGTAAGTCGACGCTGCTGCTGGACGTGGCCGCCAAGGCCGCGCGCACGGCGGCGGCGGGCGGGCGCGGCCCCGTCCTCTACGTGACGGGCGAGGAGTCGGCGGCCCAGGTGCGCGGGCGCGCGGAACGCATCGGCGCGCTCGAGCCGAACCTTTTGATCGCGGACGAGACGGAGCTCGGGGTCGTCCTCGGGCACGTCGAGGCCTCGCGCCCTTCCCTGCTCATCGTTGACTCCGTGCAGACCATCTCCTCCGCCCAGGTCGAGGGCGGGGCGGGCGGCGTCGCGCAGGTGCGCGCGGTCGCGGCCTCGTTAATCCGGGTCGCCAAGGAGTCCGACCTGCCCACTCTGCTCGTCGGCCACGTGACGAAGGACGGCGGCATCGCCGGTCCGCGCGTCCTCGAACACCTCGTGGACGTCGTCTGCCAGTTCGAGGGCGACCGTCATTCGCGCCTGCGTCTGCTGCGCGCGGTGAAGAACCGCTACGGCCCCACCGACGAGGTGGGCTGCTTCGAGCTGACGGACTCGGGGATCTACGGCCTCGCCGATCCCTCCGGCCTGTTCCTGTCGCGCACGACGCGCGGCGTGCCCGGCACGTGCGCGGCCGTTTCTTTGGAAGGGCGCCGCCCGCTGCCCACGGAAATCCAGTCCCTCGTCGCCCCCTCGTCAGGCGGCTCGCCTCGGCGCACCACGTCGGGCGTGGACCACGCGCGCGTGGCCATGATCCTCGCGGTCCTGCAGGCCCGCATCGGCGCGGACACGTCGGGGGCGGACGTCTACGTCTCCACGGTCGGCGGCGCACGCACGGTCGAGCCCGCCATCGACCTGGCGATGGCCATCTCCATCGTGTCCTCGCTCAAGGGCACTCCCCCGCGCCCCGACCTCGTCGCAGTCGGCGAAATCTCGCTGACGGGCGAGGTACGCGCCTGCACGGGCACCCAGCGCCGCCTCGCCGAGGCCGCGCGCCTGGGTTTCTCCTCGGCGATCGTGCCCGCCCAGGGCAGCGAGGACCTGTCGGGAGTCGACGGCATCACCGTGTTTACTGTGTCGGATCTGGCGACGGCTATTCGTGTCGCTTTCCCGGCGGACTCGCAATAATAGGAATCACACCGACTGTTCTGGGAGGGAATCACATTGACGTCCGATGCAGCGATCCTTCGTGACGCACTGCGCGCAGTCGCGCCCGGCACGCCTCTGCGTGAGGGACTGGAACGAATCCAGCGCTCCCACACGGGTGCTCTCATCGTCCTGGGGTACACCCCGGAGGTGCAGGCCATATGCTCGGGGGGCTTTGACCTCGACGTTGCTTTCACCGCCGCGCGCCTGCGCGAGCTGTGCAAGATGGACGGCGCGGTCATCATCGACCCCGACCAGTGGCGCATCCGCAAGGCGAACGTGCAGCTCTTCCCGGACCCGACGATCCCCACGGACGAGTCGGGTATGCGTCACCGCACCGCGCAGCGCACCGCCCGCCAGACCCACCTGCCGGTCCTGTCCCTGTCCGCGTCCATGCGCATGATCTCCATCTACGTGGGCTCCGAGCACCGCCTGGTGGAGGAGCCCGAGGCCCTGCTCTCGCGCGCGAACCTGGCCGTCGACACGCTCGACCGCTACAGCCAGCGCCTCGACGAGGTCCTGCAGACCCTCACAATCCTGGAAATGCGCGACAGCGCGACCGTGCGTGACGTCGCCACCGTCATGCAGCGCATGGAGATGATCCGGCGTATCACCTCCGAGATCACGGAGTACCTCGAGGAGCTGGGCTCAGAGGGCCGCCTGCTGGCCCTGCAGGTCGAGGACCTCGTGCGCGGCTCCGCGTCCGAGCGCGCCCTCGTCATGCGCGACTACATCGCGAACCCGGACGACCTGGCCCGCGTCGAGGCCGAGCTGTCTTCGCTCGGCTCGGAGCGGATCGTGGACCTCACCGCGATTTCGAACATCCTGGGCCTGGACGTGTACGAGGTCACGGACCTGGATCGCGAGATCACTCCGCGCGGCGTGCGTGCCCTGTCCCTGGTGCCGCACCTGTCGTGGAGCGCCATCAAGGTCGTGTCCGCGCACTTCAACTCGCTGCCGCAGCTACGCGCGGCCACCGTTTCGGACCTGGAGGCGCTCGAGGGGATCGGCCCCTACCGGGCGAAGCTTATCAAGGAGAACCTGGCCCATCAGACTCAGGCCGTCAGCGCCGGCATCGTCGGCTGGTAGCCGCTCGGCGGCCGCTAGCCCCTAGCGGCCCGACTGCGCGCCCAACTGGGTGCCCGACTGCGCTCCCGACTGGGGGGCGGGGGTGGGCGCAGGCGTCACGTCGACGACGGTCGATCCGACTTCGCGCGTCCCCATCGTGACAGCGACCTTGTAGGTGCCGGCCGCAGCCGCGCTCGCGCCGCCCGCGGGAGCCGTGCAGCCATTCGTGTACACGTATCCATCCCAGCGCAGCGTGCCGGACCAGGTGGTGCCCGGGCGCAGCAGCAGCGTCGTGGAGGACTGCTGGCTGTCGGCGCAGCGCGAGGAGTCGTAGACCTGCTGGTCGCCGGTCGTCACCGCCAGATTGAAGCGCGTCAGCGACGTCGAGCAGGCGACCGAACCGCGGTTTTCCAGCGTGAGCGTCACGGGCATTGCGGAACCAGAAGCCACGGAGCTCGCCTTCGCGGTGGCCGTGATGTCGCGGTCCAGGCAGGCGGGAACGTCGATCGTGGTGCCGTCGGTGAGCAGGCCGTCGGCGGTGGCCTCCTGGCCGCCCTTGAGCGTGTATCCGGAGGTGTCGAGGGCCCCGGACTGGACGACGGACTGCGGGGTTGACTGGGGCGTGGGACCTGCGCTGAAGGCTCCCGCGATGGCGCGCACGGCGGCGACGATCCCCCACACGATGAGCGCGAGGATGAGGATCAGTCCCAGGCCGGTGATGATGCGCCGGGGCCACAGGTTCACGGGCGGACGTCCACCGCCCGACGAGGCCTTCGTGGGCCGACGCGCGCCGGCCCCGCTCCCCCGCTTAGCCGTCGAGGCTCCGGCGGAAGACGCCGCACGCGTCGAAGCTCCCCGACCGCCCGTTGCGGCACGGGAGGCGCGGTCGCCTGCGCACCCGGATGCGGACGCGGAGCGACGGGGTGAGGGTCGCCGGGGGGAATTCTTACGCTGGTCAGCCACGCGTCCACGATACCGGCCCACGACATCGGGGAGCGACTAACGCTCGGGGCACGCTCACTTTCGCGCGCGAGAGGACTCCCACACGAGGCGCTTAAGCGGCGGCGCTGCGCTTATGTGAGCTCGACGATCCATCGTCGTCGGGGTCGATCACGCACCAGCGTTCCACGGCGAGAGCGACGATGGTCCAGACGAGACCGACCAGGCCGCTGATGCCCGACGCGATCGCGTTGGCGACCATCGCCGAGGCCTCGAGCTGCGTGAGGGACACGATCATGACGCCGATGAGGACACCGGCGAGCGCACTTCCGACGATCGCGCTGGCTCTGGCGAACACGGCGACGCGCATCGCGCCGATCGCGTCGATCCACGTGTCTTTGTTCGCGCGCAGTCGGCGCACCGCCAGGCCGGACCAGATGAGGAGCGCGGTCGCGACCGCGAAGACGACGGCCGGGCCGGGCGTGACGATCAGGGGGGTGCCTCCCGCGCGCATGTGCGCGAAGAAGCCGAGGAAGCTGAGGAGGGCACAGACGAAGCCGACCAGCGTCACCCAGGTGATCGACAGGGGTTTCATTTAACGCCTCTTGACGATGGGGATCGCGCCCGTCATCGTGGGCCGCACGACGACGCGGCGCAGGATGCCGGTGTGAGTGGCCTCGTCCTCGGGGATGGGGCCGACGGGGGTGTTGTCGGGCAGCCCTGGGGCGAGGATGGTGGAGCGGCCGTCGGCGTGCACGGTGGCCTTGGGGGCCTCGTCGTCGCGCCCCAGGCCGGAGCGGTCGTCGACGACGCGCACGTCGTGGGAGGCACCCACGGAGAAGTTCCAGTCGGGCAGCGCGATCTTGGAGCGGGACTCCTCGCGCTTGGACTCGAACACGGGTGCCCAGCGGGGCTTTTCGGTCCCGCTCGGCTTGTAGGTGCCGGTGCCGATCTTGCGGGTCATGCGACCTGCCGCAGAGTCGGCGGGCACGGAGGACACGGGGTGCCACGACGGGCGCGACGAGGCCTTGGCTTCGTCCGCACGGCGGCGGCGCTGACGGTGGGGCGGGCCGGGCACCGCCGGGGCGGTCGCGGCCTCGTCCGCGGGGGTCTCGTCCTGCGGCGCTGCGGCCTGCGGGTCCGCGTCGGGTTCGTCAGCCTGGGAGGGGGTTTCCACAGCCGGGGCTTCGGCCTCGGGCACGTCGACGTCGTGCGACGCAGGCTCGTCAGCCGTGGGCTCGCTGGCCTCGGGCTCGTCGGCGATCGTGGCCTCGCCCGAATCCTGGACGGCGGACAGGCGACTCCAGATGCTGGCGCGAGGGACGGAGTCTTCCTCGGCGGAGGCGGGGGCGGCCTCGGGTTCCTCGGCCTGCGCGGAGACCGACTCGGAGTCCGCGGCCTCCTCGACGTCGTCGCCGGAGTCCTCGATCACCGTGTGGGCGGCGGGAATCTCAACCGGCTGGGCGGGCTCACCCGGGCGGGTGACGAGGTCGCTGACCTGGCTGATTTCGCCGGTCAGGGCCTCGATGAGCTCGCGCATGTCGGCGCTGGCCTGCTCGGCGCGCTGGGCGAGGAGCTGGTCGGAGTCGGCCATGACGGCCGCAGGGTCCTCGAGCCAGTCGTCGACGGCGTCGATGATGCCCTCGCGGTCGGGGGTGTGGGCCAGCAGGTCGGATACGCGTCCCACGCCCTCGAGGACGGCGTCGGGGTCGCACAGGAGCCAGGGTGCCAGGACGAAGGCGCGTTCCTTGGCGCGCGGGTGCGGCAGGGTGAGGACCGGGTCCGAGGAGGCCAGGCCCTCGATCTGGATGATGTCGATGTCGACGGTGCGCGCACCCCAGCGCTCGTGGCGCTCGCGACCGAGCTCGCGCTCGATGCGGCTGGTCTGGGCGAACAGCTCGTCGGGGGTCGCGATCGCGGAGCCGACGACGACGGCGTTCCAGTAGTCGGGCTGGGGGGCTTGTCCGGGGGCCAGCACGGGCTTGGTGCGCATGATCGGCGAGACGTCGTCGATCTGGAAGCCTTCCATGTAGGACAGGGCCTCGACCGTGTGCATGAGGTTGACGGGCACGTCCCCGAGGTTGCCGCCGATCGCCAGGATGACTCGGCGCGAGCGCAGGCGCTCGGGGCGCGTCTCGTCGTGGGCGGGCGCTGCGTGGGCGGCCTGCACGTCGCGACGCGTCGGCAGGGCTCCGCTCTGCTCCTGCTCGGCGGGGCTGGGGGCCTGGGCGCGGCCGTAGGCCTCGATCTCGCCGGTAAGGACGGAGCCGTCCTCGGCCTCGTACATGCCCTTGAGGGACAGCGACAGGGGCATCGCGTCGGTCTGGCCCGCTCGCACGGTCACGGACACGTCCGCGAAGGGGTGGTCGATGGGGGCGTCGGGCTTGTGGACGGTGACCTCGGTGCCGACGACGCCCTCGTGGCTCATGACGCGCGATGCGATGGTTTCGGCGAGGGTCTCGATGAGGTCGACGGCGGTGCCGGTGAGGACGGCCATGGCCTCGTCGGCGATGTCCGCGTAGGAGACGGTGGCTGCGATGTCGTCGGCGGTGCCGGCGGTCTCGACCCACATGACGATGTCGGCGCTGAAGCGCTGGTTGCGGTCGCGCTCGAAGTCGTAGACGCCGTGGTTTGCCAGCGCTCCCAGTCCTTTGAGGGCGATGATGACGCGTCGGTTAGTCAACGTCGTTCTCCTTTCGGGCGATGGCCGCTACGGTGGCTGCTACGTCGTGGACCCGCACGGCCCACGCGCCAGCTGCCGCGCAGTAGGCGGCGATGTCCGCACTGTTCGCGTCCACGTCGTCCCCGAGGGCCTTGACGAAACGCTTGCGAGAAGCTCCGACGAGGACGGGGTATCCGACCTGCGCGAAGCGCGGCAGTTCGCGCAGGATCTGCCAGCACTGGTCGCCCGTGAGCGAGAAGCCGAGGCCCGGGTCTACCACAATTTTATCAGCTGTCACACCAGCATCAATAGCGTCTTGAACCTGGGACCCCACGCGCTCGATGAGCGTGCCCACAAGGTCTTCCCCGTAGTCGAAGTGCTCCCCCGGCATGCCCGGCAGCGCGCGGTAGTGCTGGACGACGTACGCGCAGCCCGACTGCGCGACTGCCGCGTTCATCTCGGGATCCCAGCGCCCGCCGCTCACATCGTTGATAATCGCCGCACCCGCGCGCGCGGCCTCGCGGGCCGTCGACGCGTGCAGCGTATCCACCGACACGATGACGCCGTCGGCGGCCAGGGACTCGACAACCGCGCCGATGCGCGCCCACTCCTCGTCCGCTCCGATGCGCGTCGAGTTCGGGCGGGTCGACTCCCCACCCACGTCGATGAGGTCCGCGCCGGCGGCCACCATCTCGCGCGCGTGGCGCAGCGCGGCCACGACGTCCGTGTAACGTCCCCCGTCCGAGAAAGAATCGGGGGTGACGTTGAGGATGCCCATGATCGCTGTCCGACCGACAGGCAGGCTCAGGCCACCGGGCAGCGCCAGGGGTGGGACCGGGGACGAGGCCGGGGCGGCGGGCAGGGGCAGGGCACTCACGTCATCGGCTCCCGGACAGAACGAGGGCCATCATCTCGGCGCGGGTCGCGCCGTCGCTCATGATGCCGCGCAGCGCGCTGGTCACGGTCGAGGAACCCGGCTTGGAGATGCCGCGCATCGACATGCACATGTGCTCGGCCTCGATAACAACGATGACGCCCTGGGGGCTGAGGATCTCGTCGATCGCATCGGCGACCTGGGCGGTCAAGCGCTCTTGGACCTGGGGGCGGCGTGCGTAGCCTTCGACCACGCGGGCCAGCTTGGACAGGCCCGTCACGACGCCGCCACGCGGAATGTAACCCACGTGGGCGCGGCCGTAGAAGGGCAGCAGGTGGTGCTCGCACACCGAGAAGAAGGTGATGTCGCGGACCAGGACCAGCTCGTCGGTGCCCGCGTGGAACTGGGTGCGCAGGTGCTCGCGCGGGTCCTCGGTCAGGCCCTTGCACATCTCGCGCCACGCGCGCGCCATACGGTCGGGCGTGCCGACCAGGCCCTCGCGCTCGGGGTCCTCACCGATTGCGACGAGCAGGTCGCGCGACGCCTTCTCGACGCCAGCCGGATCGTAGGTCACTCTTGCTCCTCTTCCGCACCCGAGGCGTCGATGACGTCAATCGGCGACACGTCTATTCCCTGCACGGGAACGGACGTCCACTCGTCCTCGGCCTTGATACCGACCGGGTGGCCCAAAACCACGCCCGGAACGGCCGCGTCGGACTGGTAGTTCCACACGGGGCGCTCGGGCGCCTTGATAACGTCCTGGAAAATCTCACGCAGCTGCGCCTCGTCGAGGGTCTCCTCCTCGAGCAGGCGCGAGGCCAGGGTGTCCAGAACCGCGCGGTTTTCCGACAGGATGCGCCACGCCTCGCGCATCGCGTTGTCGAGGAGGCGACGCACCTCCTCGTCGATGATCGCGGCCGTCTCATCGGAGAAGGAACGCGGAGCCTCGCCGGACCCGTGGCCGAAAGCCTCGGTGTCGGCGTCGCCCAGCTTCACCATGCCGATGCGGTCACTCATGCCGTAGTCGGTGACCATCGCGCGGGCCGTCTTCGTGGCCTGCTGGATGTCGTTCGCGGGACCCGTCGACGGATCGCGGAACACGATCTCTTCGGCGACGCGACCACCCATACCGTAGACCAGGTCGTCGAGGAGCTGGTTGCGGGTCTTGTTGAAGCGGTCCTCGGTGGGCATGACCATCGTGTAGCCCAGCGCGCGGCCGCGCGGTAGGATCGTCACCTTCGTGACCGGATCCGTGTAGTTCAGGGCGGCGGCGGCCAGGGCATGGCCGGCCTCGTGGTACGCGGTCACGGCCTTATCGTGGTCGTTCATGACGCGGGTACGCTTCTGCGGGCCCGCGATCACGCGGTCGATGGCCTCGTCGATGGCGCGCTCATCGATGAACTGCATGTCGGAACGCGCGGTGAGCAGCGCTGCCTCGTTGAGGACGTTCGCCAGGTCCGCGCCCGTGAAGCCGGGTGTGCGCTTGGCAATCTGACGCAGGTCCACCTGCGCGGTGAGCGGCTTGCCCTGCGCGTGGACCTTCAAGATGGCCTCGCGGCCCTTCAGATCGGGGGCCTCGACAGCGATCTGACGGTCGAAACGTCCCGGGCGCAGCAGCGCCGGATCGAGAATGTCGGGGCGGTTGGTCGCCGCGATCAGGATGATGTTGGCGCGCTCATCGAAGCCGTCCATCTCCACGAGGAGCTGGTTGAGCGTCTGCTCGCGCTCGTCGTTGCCGCCGCCGATGCCGCTGCCGCGGTGGCGACCCACGGCGTCGATCTCGTCGACGAAGATGATGGCCGGCGCGTTCTTCTTCGCGCGCTCGAAAAGCTCGCGCACGCGCGAGGCGCCCACGCCGACGTACAGCTCCATGAACTCCGAACCGGAGATCGAGAAGAACGGGGCGTTCGCCTCGCCGGCAACCGCCTTGGCAAGCAGGGTCTTACCCGTTCCGGGAGGACCGTAGAGCAGGACGCCGCGCGGGATGCGCGCACCCACCTTGTGGAACTTGTCCGGGGAGGCCAGGAACTCGCGGATCTCCTCGAGCTCCTCCACGGCCTCGTCCTCACCGGCGACGTCCGCGAAGGTGACGTCCGGGCGTTCCTGGTTGAATTCCTTGGCGCGAGACTGCGTGAAGCCGCCCATCATCCGCGAGCCCGACATGGAGCGCATGATGAAGTAGAACGCGCCGCCTAGGATCACCAGCGAGATCAGCAGCTGGACGACGCCGCCCAGGATGCCGGACTGGGGACGCACCGCGTTCCAGCCCTTCGCGGGAGCCTTGTCGGCCACCGTGTCGAGGATGTCCTTGGTCTGCACGTAGGAGTACGTGAAGTAGACGTTCTTGCCCAGATCAACGGTCTTATCGTCGCCGCCGGTGCTCTGGTGGACGTAGTTGTCCGTCAGCGTCAGGTTCACCTGCTGGGTGCCCTCGTTGAGGACCACCTGCTCGACCGTGTCACCCGAGATGAGCGCGAGGCCCTCGGAGGTCGTCACGGCGCGAGGGCTGAAGAAGCCCCACATGAACCAGCCGCCGGCGAGCAGCATGATGAGCGGAACCATCACCCAGCCCAGGCTGGGGCGTTTGTTCTTGATCTTCTCGTTCACGTGGGTCCCTTACAGGTAGGCTTTCTTAGTTGTTGTAGACGTGCGGCTGCAGCGTGCCGACGAAAGGCAAATTACGGTACTTTTCCGCGTAATCCAGGCCATAACCGACGACGAACTCGTCGGGGATGTCAAAGCCCACGTAGGCAACGTCCACGTCGACCTTGGCGGCCTCCGGCTTGCGCAGGGCGGTCGCGATCTTGACGGAGGCGGCGCCTCGTCCGAGCAGGTTCGCCTGCAGCCAGGACAGGGTCAGGCCGGAGTCGATGATGTCCTCGACGATGAGCACGTGGCGTCCGGCCACGTCCTGGTCGAGGTCCTTTAGGATGCGCACGACGCCCGAGGTCTTGGTGCCGGATCCGTAGGAGGACACGGCCATCCAGTCCATCTCGAGGGGGGTGCGCAGCTTGCGGGACAGGTCCGCCATGACCATGATGGCACCACGCAGGACGCCGACGATCAGCAGATCTTCGCCCGCGTAGTCGCGGTCGATCTGCTCGGCCATTTCGCCGAGCCGACGGTCCATATCCTCGGCGGTGACCAGGATTTCTTTCAGGTCGTTACCCATATCGGTGGCGTCCACCGTGTCCTCTTTTCGTATCGATGCTACGCGAGCGATTCCACTATAAGCGTGCCACACAAACGCTCGCCTGTTCCAGGGAGGACGAGATTCTCACTGTCAGCGCAACATCCTGTGATCGCGCAGTCAGTGCCGGGCCGCTCCGGTGGGTTCTGTCGCGGCGCATTCCCGCCGTTTAGGTGGGGTCTGGTGCCGTCGGGTCGCCTACTTCGCGCGCGGCGAAAGAGATACGCGCGTTCGCCCCGCGTCCAACGCGCGAGGCGGTGCCTCCGGGCAGGTCGATGGGTCCCTGGCCTCGCCACGCGACCACGAGGTCGTCGAGGGCGTCCACGTGAGCACTGGACAACGCGCGGATTCCGGCGGCGCGGGCGGCGTCGCGCAGCGCCCGGGTGCGCACCGCGCGGGGGACACCCGCCAGGTCGGACACCGCCAGGGACGGACGCGCCTTCTCGGAATCATGCTCCTCCCCCGGCGGCGCCGATGCCGCGAGCGCGCGCGCCCACTGGGCGAGGGCGTCGTCGTCGGCCGCGCACAGGGCGGCCGTGCGGGCCAGCGCGGGAACCGGGTCCACCCCCAGGGCCGAGGCCAGGGCGGGGATAGCCCGGTGGCGCAGCGCTGAGCGGCGCAGCGGACTACCGTCGGCGCTCCGCCACGGCCCGTCGATGTCGTTGGTCGGGTCCTCAACCGGGGTGAGGCCCGCCTGGGCGCAGGCCTGCTCCGTGTCCGTGCGCCGCAGCCCAAGGAGGGGGCGCAGCCACGTCACCCCGTCATCGTCGCGCGAGATGGGGGCGATGGCCCGCAGGGACGAGGGGCCGGATCCGCGCGCGAGGCGCAGGAGGACCGTCTCAGCCTGGTCGTCCATCGTGTGGCCGAGGATGATTGGAGCACCTTCGCGCTGGGCGACCGCACGCAGGGCGGCTCGGCGGGCGTCGCGGGCCGCACCTTCGGGCCCTCCCGGGCCGTCCACCGCCACGGTCTCAACGACGGCACGCGCCCCCAGGGAGGCAGCCAGATCCGCGACGCGGCGAGCCTCCTCGCCGCTGCCCACGCGCAGCCCGTGGTCGACGGTCACCGTCACAACGGGGATTCCCGCGCGCGCGGCCACGTCGATCGTCGTCAGCGCCAGCGCCAGCGAATCCGCGCCTCCCGACAGGCCGACGATGAGAGCGGGAGGGGCACCGGCCTCGTCGATGAAGGAGGTCAGCTGGTTGCGCACCGCCAGGGAGCAGGCGCGCAGGGGGCCGCGGGGGTTTGCGCCCACACGGCTCGAGGCGTCAGCGCACACGCGCCAGCCACGCTGTCGGCTCCGCGTACTCGCGGGCGCTCGGCAGGGCGTCGACGCTCGACAGAAGCTGCGCGATCGCACCCTCGCGCACGACGGTGCGGGCGAACCCTTCGGTCTGCGCCTGCAGGGCCTCGACCCCGGCCAGGGGCATGCCGGCCGCCGCGCATGCGCGCACGAGAGCGACGCCGCCCGCGTGGGCGCGGTGCGTGCGCAGCCACTGGATCGAGGGCAGGTCGCGGGGCGTGAGGACCTCCATCTCGGCGGTGGGCAGGGCGTCCAGGAGCAGGACGATGCGCACGAGTTCGTCGCTACGTTCGGGCAGCAAGCGCATCAGGTCGGCGATGTAGGGGACGAGGTGAGGGGCGTGGGTGAGGTGGACGCCGCGTAGTCCCGTGCACAGGGAGACCCAGCGGCACCAGTCCGTCTGATCCAGGGCGTAGCGCTGCGCGTCCGCGAGCACGTTGGGGGCCACGAGGACCCGGCGGCCCGAGCGCACGTCCCAGATGCCCGTCGCGTCCTTGGCCAGGGCGCGCAGGATGATGGCCTCGGCGGCCAGGACCTTGGACGTACGCGCGTCCTCGAAGCTCTCCAGGAGCGATCCGACCGAGCGGATCAGGCCTCGTCGGTCGACGACGAGGGTCGGGGATCCGGCCACCTTCTCAGAAGCCTCGGGCAGGGTCGACAGCTCGGCGAGCCGGCGATCCGACCAGGCGACCGAGCGGCGCAGGCGTGCCACGACGGCGGAGGCACCCACGCGAGAGGCCGAGGGGCCCGCGTAGGACAACGAGGCGAGAACTCCCGCGACGTTGCGCGGGCCAAACGGCATATCCATGGCCTCAGTCTAGCCCGGCCAGGCCTTCCTCGAAGGCGTCCAGGCGGCCGCGCGTGGCGTAGGCGCCCTCGGTGACGTTGTCGTGGCCGATCGACACGAGGAGGACGCGCCCACTCTTCGTCTGAACGGACCCGGACAGGGCGGTGACCTCCTGGAGGGAACCCGTCTTGGCCTGCACGTTTCCGGCCGCGGGTTCTTCGGTCATGCGCTGGGAGAGCGTGCCGACCAGGCCCGCCCACGGCAGGAGGCGCATCGTGTCCGCCTCGGTGCCCGTACCCTCGTACGAGGCCTTAAGGACGCCGACGAGGGTGTTCGCGCTGATTTTGTCGTTACTCGACAGGCCCGAGCAGTCCTCGAGGGTCAGGCCCTCCGTGGGGACGCCGGCCTCGGTCAGGGTCTTGCGCACCGTCTCGGTCGCGCCCTCGTAGGTGGCGGGAGCGCCCGCCGCGCGCGCGGCGAAACGGCAGTACTGGTCGGCGAGGGTGTTATCCGAGTGCGCGAGCATCCAACGCAGCTGCTCCCCCATCGTCGCCGAGCTCACCGAGGCGACGGCTCCCGCTCCCGCGGGGGCATCCCCGGCCTCGCCGAGGGTCGCGGAGATCCCCTCCGCGCTGAGGGCCTGCGAGAAGACCTCGGCGACGCGGCCCGGCGCGTCCGAGTAGAAAGCGTTGGCACCCTCGTAGGTGCGTCCGGCGTCAATCGCCATGGGGCCGACGTGGCCCTCGTAGGAGCCGACTTCCTGCGCGTCCCACGAGGACAGGTGCGAGGCGCCCTCGAAGATAGTGCCGCGCCAGTTCAGGGTCACAGAGGTGATGCCGCGCTGCGTCAGGGCCGCGGCCGTGTCCTTCGCGAGGGTCTGCAGGCCCGCGCGGCCCGAGACCTCGGCCTCGTCGGAGGTGCCGATCCCCAGGAGCAGGTCGCCCTCCGAATCCAAGTAGAGGGTCTGGTTGTCGGCACCCAGAAGCGCGCTGGTCGTCAGCGTCGCCGTCGGATCCAGGTGGTGCAGCGCGGTGAAAGCCGCGAGGGTCTTCGTCGTCGAGGCGGGCGTGTGAGGGGTGGCGGCGGCCGCATCCAGGAGGACCTCTCCGGTCTGCGCGTCCACGACCGTCCCCCACGCCGTGTACCCGCCCTCAGCCGCGGCTGCCTCGACCGGCGCCCACAGCGCCTGGACGTCCTCGGCAGAAACCGGGTTCCCGGTACCCTTTGCGTTACCGGAAATCGTTGCGGGTTCAAGCGTCGAGGCAGTGGGAGCGTCCGCCGGAGTGGCCGTCTGCGTCGAACAACCGGCACCCACCAGCGCCGCCGTCGCCACGAGCGCGGCGCTAGCGCTTACAATTGCCCCCATAGACGTGCGATGCATGGATGTCCCTTCGTGGTTACTTCGGTACCTACAGTACCCGTCCATGCGCCGACACAACCAACTGGACCCCCGAGTTTCGGGGCTGAAGCGGAAGGCGCGGCCATGGAATTTGACGTGACCATCGAGATCCCCAAGGGGAACCGAAACAAGTACGAGATCGACCACGAGACGGGTCGCATCCGCCTGGATCGCATGCTTTTCACATCCACTCGTTACCCGGATGACTACGGTTTCATCGACGACACCCTGGGTGAGGACGGCGACCCGCTGGACGCCCTCGTCCTCCTCGAAGAGCCCACCTTCCCTGGCTGCGTGATCCGCTGCCGCGCGCTCGGCATGTTCCGCATGCGCGACGAGAAGGGCGGCGACGACAAGGTCCTGTGCGTCCCCGCCTCGGACCAGCGCGCCTCGTGGCGTACCGAGATCGACGACGTGTCGGAGTTCCACCGCCTGGAAATCCAGCATTTCTTCGAGGTCTACAAGGACCTCGAGCCCGGCAAGAGCGTCGAGGGCGCGCACTGGGTCGGCCGCGAAGAAGCCGAGGCCGAGATTCGCCGCTCCTACGAGCGCCTGAAGGAGCACGAGGGCGAGCACTGAGCTCACTGCTTGAAAGTGGCCGCGCGGACTTGCGTCTGCGCGGCCACTTTCACATACCCGCCGCCCGGCGCGGCCACCGCACGCAACGAGAGGCGGGACCCTTCGGGGTTCCGCCTGCGTCGTATCCGAGGAGGCATGGGGAGCGTCGGGGCGCCTGTGAGCCGTCAGGCCCTCTTTTGTTTCTGTTTCTGTGAACGCATCCTGCGCACGCGGGCCCTTTCATGCGCACGTTAACCCGATAGGTGGTGGCCTGGGCGGGCTGCCCACCATGCCACCAATGGGGTTTAGCTGCGCATGGAAGGGTTCATGCTGCCAGCAGAGGGGCCCGGCTGCCAGCACGGCCACCACGACTGACACCACTGCGCCCAAAACGCAGACCACCTCAACCACAACACCCCGTTTTCACCGTTTTTCGCCGAGGTGGTCTGCACTGTGGGCACCACACCGCCTCAAACCGCGACGTCACCGCCACCAAACGGGGGAAATGGCGCCATTAGAACCACGACACGCCGGCGACACGCCGACAGCCAGCCTCTAATGCTGCACAACCCCCACTGTTGCTGGTCCGTAAGGCACTGGACGGACCACAAGGCCAGACCGCGGTGCCGGTGGGCGGCGGCGGGGCCTGGCTGAGCTTCAGGGCAACGCGCCCAGCACACCACAAATCGTCTCTTTCGGGCCATTTTGAGCGCGCTGGGTGAACTATTTCGCGCACGCACCCACATCGGGCCGCGCAGGGCGAACTATTTCGCCCACAGGACATAGCCACGTGGCGACATTGAAACCGACAACACCACTGCGACCACTGATGCAGGACACCGTGAAACCGCCATCACCACTGCTCGCCCCTCAACAGCAACCGTTGAAACCGGTGACACCTCTGCAACCGAAAAACACACCGAAAACACCCATTTCTCACCCGCAAAGGCGATGGCGGTTTCAGTTGAGGCTCGGCCTGCGCGAGCAAAGGCGATGGCGGTTTCAACTGGCCCACCTCACCGGCCCGCAAAGGCGACAAGGGTTCCAACCCGACGCAAGTAGCCACGAGCAAAGGCGTCACCGGTTTCAGACAACCACGCCGCGCGCAGCTACAAACCCGCTACCCAGAAAACTCGCATGCAATTCGATTGGGTGAAGTTTCAACGAAGCCTGAAAACGTTGCAATTCCAACGATCTTATTTCAAGATTCGAAAGGTTCGTGGGGGAATTGCATGCGAAATTGGGTGTCGGCTCAGGAATGTGGGAAGTGACCACTGGATGCGAGTCCTGCGCGATGGAGGGGCCAGGCTGCGGTACCCGTGGGCGGCGGCGGGGCCTGGCTGAGCTTCAGGGCAACGCGCCCAGCCACACGTCAGTACATCAGTTTGTTTTCCACGCCTCGATAATGGTTCCCGAGTGGGGGTACACGACGATCCCGATCTCCGCACCCTCTGAGCGGCACGCGTCAATGACCGTCGCGTAGGGCTGTTCGCCCGCCTCCACCCTGTCATCCATCAAGCTCTTGCGTTCCCTGTACTCCCACGACGAGCCGTCCGAGCTGACCAACTCGAACACGTACTGTGCCCTGGCGTGGCCTTTGCCGGAGTGCGTGATACTGTTGTCCACGTCGAAATCACGGCACGTGACGGCCTCGTGGCGCACGGTCCCCGAACGCCAATCCTGGACGTAGGGGGTCAGGAAATACAGCGAGGCGTACCCAAACGCCCACAGGATCGACGCGGACATCCCAAGGCCGAGAAGCGGAGCGAGGAGCGACGCAACGCCGCCGCGCCTGCCCGACGACGAGGGAACGACGCACCTCCAGGCCACCCGCGCGAGCCACCGCAACGACGCCCAGACAACCGGGAACCAGAACACGAGAACCAGGAGCGGCACCCCAAGGGCGGCAAGGCCCGCGTACAGCCTCCATATCGTCCACGGGTTGCCCCCCACCAAGACACACACCGAGATGTACGCCATGATGACCCAGATGCCGATGATCGCCCACCTCATGCGCCTCTGCGCGGGCGTCAGATTCTTCGAGGTGAAGAGCTTATTCATCACATTACCGGGGGCCGTCTGCGCAGCCGTATCCGAAGTCGTTGCCATGCGGCCACAGTAGCCCAGTCCTCGCCCCTGTTCCCGAAGCGGGTCAATCGGTGAGAGCCACCCGTCCCCTAGTCGCGTCGCCAGGCCTCGGCGATGGTGCCCGTGCGCTCGTAGACGGAGACGCCGAAGTCGGGGGCCTGCGCCTCGCACAGGGTCATGATGGCGATGTAGGGGCTATCCTCGCGTTCCATCTCCTTCTCGAGGTCGGAAAGCCTGAGCTCGAAGTGCTGCGAGTATCCGTCGGTGCCCACCAGGTCGAAGATGACGAAGGTCTTGTTTGCGCGCTTCAGGAAGGTCTCGTCCCCCTCTTCACGCACGTTCTGGCAGCTCACGTTCTCGTGTCGGGTCGGCCCGTCCCACCAGTCCTGGACGGCGAGGCCGTAGCTTCCCCATGCCCGGGAGGCGACGAACGCGAGGATGCCGGCAGTCAGGAGGAAGGAGAAGGTGGCAGCAAAGGGCTGCGGCTTCTTTGCGTGCTTAGCGAGGAGGGGGGTTTTCTGAGCCCTGATGAAGTCGCGAAGCATCCACCGAAGCGAGGCCCAGACCACGGGGACCCACAGGAGGATGAAGAAAGCGGGGATGACGGCGGCCGCCATCTGGGCGCGCATCGACCACTGCCCCCACGAGCCGCGCAGGCCGAATCGCCAGTACAGCCCGTACACGACGATCGCGATAAGTCCGACGAAGACCCGGAACGCGCGCTTGGTCGAGGTATCAAGCGGGACGGACACATCTTCGTCGGCCGACGCGGCGCCGGGTTCGTGTCGGTCGCTCTGAAGGGCTGAGTTCTCCATGCCTTCATGCTATCCGAGGACGAGGCCGGGGCGGGCAGCGGCGTCCAGGGGGGCGGTTGCGCCGCTGGGATGACGAGGCGGGGGTCGCGCGACTGCGCAACCCCCGCCCGGGTTGCTGGAAAGCTCAGAGCCTCACGGCGTAGGGCATGATCGAGCCCCAGCTGTACACGCCGGTGATGCGCACGGGCACGCCGAAGGTGGGTGCCTCGATCATCTGGCCGCCGCCCAGGTAGATGGCGACGTGGTAGATGCCGGACTGGGTGCCGTTAGAGGACCAGAAGATCAGGTCGCCAGCCTCCATGGAGCCGATCGGCACGTGCGTTCCGTAGCCGTATTGGGCGCGCGAGAGGTGGGGCAGGTCCACGCCGGCGCTTTCCCACGCGAGCATCGTCAGGCCGGAGCAGTCCACGCCGCCGTAGGATTCGCCGCCCCACACGTAGGGCACGCCGAGGTAGCTCTTCGCGGTTGCGATGGCCGTGTCGGCCCCGCCACCCGAGTAGGAGGGTGCCGAGTACGAGGGCTCCTCGTAGGAGTAGGAGGGGGCGGAATACGAGTCGTCGTCATCGTCATCGTCGGCGTCATAGGAGGACGAGGCATCGGCGGCGGCAGCGGCAGCTGCAGCGCGCTCGGCGGCTGCGGCCGCGTCGGCCTGACGCTGGGCTTCAGCCGCAGCGGCTGCCTGCTCGGCGGCGATGCGTGCGGCTTCCTGGCGCTCGGCCTCGAGGGCGGCCTCCCGCTGGTTGATGAGTTCGACGGTCGTGTTCTGCTTGGTGGCCAGTTCCTGCACGTAGGCACCGCGCTGAGCGGCGACGCGCGCGGCCTCGTTCTGGGCGGCGGTCGCGGCCTGGTTGGCGGCGTCGGTGCGCTTCTGAACTTCGTCCGTGGCGGCCTGCTGGTTAGCGAGCGCGGTGTTCGCGGCGTCACGGGTCACCTTGGCGACCTGCTCGAGCGCGGCGACGTTCTGCATCTTCGCCTCGGCGGAGGCGGAGAAGGAGCTGATGCCGGCCTGCTTGGTCTCGACGCTGCGCAGTCCGTCGGAGTCGAGGTAGGGGGCGAGCGCGTCGAGCGTGCCACCCCCGTTACGGTATGCGGCCTGTGCGACGGAGGCGATCTGTTGCTTGCCTTCCTGGAAGGCGGCCTCGGCGGCGTCCGCGTCGGCCGACGCCTGATTGGCGGTTGCGGTCGCCTCATTCAGTGCGATGTTGGCTTCGTTGAGGTCTTCGCCGGCAATCTGCGCGTTCTGCATCGCGGTTGCGGCGCTGGCGTTGACCTCGGCGAGCTTGACCTCAATCTGAGCGACGCTCATCTTCGCGGCCTCTTCGGCAGCCTGGGCGGCAGCGATCTCCTCCTCAGAGGGGGCGGCTTGCGCCATCTGGGGCAGCACGAGGAGGGCGCAGGCGGCGATAGCCGTCAGGCCCATGCGAATGGTTCCGCGTCGTCTCATCGTTGTCTCATCTCGTCCAATTAGGTGCGCCGGAGCGCGCGTACTGGAAAAGAGCCTATCCACTTTCGTCACGCTTGGCAACAAACGCACCATAAAACCCAACTTTCACACATACAACAATCACAACATATGTAACACCGACACCATGATTACTGCACAAATACCTGCGCTTTCATAACATTTTCAACCACCACTATGAGTCTCCTCACACACCCGCCACCACACCCCTGCCTGTTACAAAAGTCCACCATCCGGGACCGCCGCGCCCCTGCCTCGTCGATGACAAACAATTGGGGGCATGAACCGTCGAATGTGCCGCTGACTGCGCGTCAGCACAAGCGACTGCCGCGCAGTCCCCCGACAGCGGGACGCGCCTCGACGCATGTTCACTTCACCGCATCTGCGGCCCGCCGGAGGGGAATCAGAGACGAACCACCCCTCACCCAAGGAGCCGCACAATGACCGCCAACGACTGGTCCTTCGAAACCAAGCAGATTCACGCCGGATACAACCTCGACCCCGCCACCGGCGCGACCGCGCTGCCCATCTATCAGACGTCCTCCTACGCCTTTGAAGACACCGCGCAGGCCGCGAGCCGCTTCGCCCTGCAGGAGCTGGGCCCCATCTACACGCGCCTGACCAACCCGACGACCGACGGCGTCGGCACCCGCATCGCGGCCCTCGAGGGAGGCGTCGGCGGCCTCCTCGTCTCCTCTGGCCAGTCCGCGACCGCCCTGTCGATCCTCGCCCTGGCCGTCGCCGGCAACAACGTGGTCGCTTCCCCCTCCCTGTACGGCGGTAGCGTCACCCTGCTGAAAAACACGCTCGGACGCCTGGGCATCGAGGCCCGCTTCGTCACAAACCCCCTCGACCCCGAGGCCTGGCGCGCGCTCGCCGACGACAAGACGGTCGCCTTCTACGGCGAGACCATCCCCAACCCGCAGGGCGACATCCTCGACATCGAACCGATCGCAACGGTCGCCCACGAGGTCGGCGTGCCCCTCATCGTCGACAACACGGTCGCGACCCCCTACCTGGTCCGCCCGATTGAGTGGGGTGCCGACATCGTCGTTCACTCGGCCACCAAGTACCTGGGCGGTCACGGAACCTCGATCGCGGGCGCGATCGTCGACTCGGGCAACTTCGACTTCGCCTCCCAGCCCGAGCGCTTCCCCCTCTACAACACGCCCGACGAGTCCTACCACGGCCTCGTCTACGCCCGTGACATGGGCGTGGGCAGCGCGCTCGGCGCGAACCTGGCGTTCCTGCTGCGCATCCAGACGCTCATCAACCGCGACCTGGGCGCCGTCACCTCCCCCTTCAACGCGTTCCTCATCTCGCAGGGCATCGAGACGCTCTCCCTGCGCGTCGAGCGCCACGTCTCCAACGCGCTGGCGGTCGCCCGCTTCCTCGAGGCCCACCCGGACGTCGAATCCGTCAACTACGCGGGCCTGGAGTCCTCCCCCTACTACGAGCTGGGCAAGAAGTACGCGCCGCTGGGCACGGGCGGCCTGCTCTCCTTCGTCATCAAGGGCGGGTACGAGGCCGGCCGGGCCTTCGCGGACGGCGTGCAGCTCCTGCCGGTGGTCGCCAACATCGGCGACGCGAAGTCCCTCGTCATCCACCCGGCCTCGACGACGCACTCGCAGCTGACCGAGGAGGAGCTGGCCAAGGCCGGCGTCGCGCCCGGCACCGTGCGCCTGTCGATCGGCCTGGAGAACATCAAGGACATCCTCGCCGACCTGCAGCTCGGCTTCGACGCGGCCCGCGCGGCCACGGCCTAACAGACCCGTCGGCGGCCTCGGGGACGAATACACACACTCCTGATGCTCCGAGGCCGCCGCGGCCCCCGCCTCCCGCGACAGCAAACCGCCCCCCCGCGAAAGAAGGACATCATGAGTCGTCACAACCTGCCCCCCGCACCCACGTCCGGCGCGTGGCGCGAGGGCGACCCGGTCGCCTTCCGCAAGTTCGCGAACCTGGGCGCCCAGCGCCTGGAGAACGGCGAGATCCTGCCCAGCGTGACGCTCGCCTACGAGACGTGGGGTGAGCTGGACGAAGCCGGCTCTAACGCGGTCCTCATCCTGCACGCGCTGACCGGCGACGCGCACGTGTGCGGTGAGGCGGTGCCCGGCCAGCCGACACCCGGCTGGTGGGAGCAGATCGTGGGACCGGGGCGCATCATCGACACGGACCGCTACTACGTGGTGGCCGCGAACGCGCTGGGCGGCTGTCAGGGTTCCACGGGCCCGGCGTCCCTCGCTCCCGACGGGGTGCCCTGGGGCTCGCGTTTCCCCGTGATTTCCACGCGCGACCAGGTGTACGCCGAGTCCCGCCTGGCCGACCTGCTCGGCATCAGCGAGTGGAGCATCGTCGTGGGCGCATCGCTGGGCGGCCACCGCGCGATCGAGTGGGCAGTCAGCTACCCGGAGCGCGTGCGCCGCCTCGTGGTCGTGGCCTCGGGCGCGCAGACGACCGCCGACCAGGCGGCGTGGACCCACACGCAGATCCGCGCGATTCAGCTGGATCCGGCGTGGCGCGGCGGCGACTACTACGCGGGCCCCGGCCCCACCGCGGGCTTGGCGCTCGCCCGCCAAATCGCGCACACGACCTACCGTTCCCCCTCGGAGCTGGACGAGCGTTTTGGCCGCATCCCCCAGAACGACGAGGATCCCCTGCACGGTGGACGCCTGGCGGTGGAGTCCTACCTGGACTACCACGGCGAGAAGATCGTGCGCCGCTTCGACGCGGGTTCCTACGTGACGTTGTGCCGCACGATGCTCTCTCACGACGTGGGCCGCGACCGCGGTGGCGTCGTCGAGGCGCTCAAGGCAGTCACCGCGCGCACTCTCGTCGTCGCGGTCGACTCCGATCGTCTATTCTTCCCCGAGCAGGTCTGGCAGATGGCGGCAGGCATCTCGGGCGCGTTCTACCGCGAGATCCACTCCGATCACGGTCACGACGGCTTCCTCATCGAGCACGACCAGCTCACCGCTCTCCTCGACGAATTCCTCAACGAGCGCATCCCCTCGCGCGCGTCCTCCTTCGCCTGATCGGCACCCTTTCTCCGCGAGGCCACCCCGGTTTCTTCTCCTCATCAACGAGGCCGGGGCGGCCTCGCGCGTTATGCTGACCCCATGAGCGTTACCAGCAATCCCACGCCCGGCGACGAGCTGATCCCGGACACAAGCGGTCTGCCCGACCTGTCCGGGGTGGATACCCCGGCCTCGTCGCCCGAGGGGGTCCCCGAGCGCGACGTCATGGCCCCGTGGGGCGACGACGGTCCTCCCGGGCTTCAGTGGCGCGCCGACATCCTCGGCGACGGGTACGAGTCGCGCACGATCGAGCTGCTCGACGACGCGGAGGGGCCCTGCGTGGCCACCCTCGTGCGCGCGACCCCGCCCGTAAGCGCCCGCATGACGGTCCTGTACCTGCACGGGCGCAACGACTACTTCTTCCAGACGGAGATGGCGAATCGGCTGCGCGAGGCGGGGGCGGCGTTCTACGCGCTGGACATGCGCAAATACGGGCGGTCCCTGCGCCCCCACCAGACGATCGGATACGCCGACGACCTGTCCGTATACGACGAGGAGATCGGCGAGGCCGTCGAGATCATCCGCTGCGAGCGCGACGACGAGCCGATCGTCCTCATGGGCCACTCGACGGGTGGCCTCATCGCGACCCTGTGGGCGCACCGCCACCCGGGCGTCCTGGACGGCCTCATCCTGAACTCGGCGTGGCTGGAGATGCAGTCGATGGCCGCCTGGCGCGGGGCGATGGCCCCGGTCATCGGTCGGATTGCGTCGCGTAACCCCATGTGGGAGGTACCATCGGGCGGGACCGGCCACTACGGCCGCTCGCTCGCGGGGCGCGCCTCCTCGGAGCTGCCGATCCCGGAGGGCCTGTCCGCCGACGACCCGTCCGTCGCGGGCTGGCCGATCATCCAGGAATGGAAGCGCCCCGAGTCCTACCCGGTCCCGGCCTCGTGGCTCGAGGCGATTATGGCCGGGCACGACACGATCGAGAAGCGCGTACACCTGGAGTGCCCGGTCCTGTCGATGGTGTCCACGTCGGCGTATTTCGAGGAGGAGTGGTGCGAGCGCGTCTTCACCTCCGACACCGTCCTGGATCCCACGGTCATCGCCCAGCGGAGCTTGGGTCTGTCGGACCTGGTGACGATCGCTCGTTTCCCCGGCAAACACGATCTGGTCCTGTCGGACGCGCCCGTGCGAGAGGCCGTGTACGCGACGATGCGCGGCTGGCTGGACGCTTTCGTGCACTGAGCGTCAGGTAGCGAGGAGGTCCGGGATCGCGCGATCCCGGACCTTCCTTCGCATGTATGCCGTATCGGCGGCGTCAGTGCTTGGCGGAGTGATGTCCGCGCGGAGCCTGCGCGTACTCGCGCACGATCTCGCGGTTGATCTCGTCGAGGGCTTCCGCCAGGGTCGGGCCGAGGCGGTCGCCGATGCGCACCTGGCCCCACGCGTCGATATGGCCGAGGCCGCGCGCGGTGAGCAGGGTGTCGAGCGACGGGTAGGTGAGGCCGGCACCCGAGATGGCACCGTTCGCGGCGAGCACCAGGTCGGCGGGCAGGCCCAGCTCACTGCGGGCCACGAGGGGTGTGTCCTGGCCGATAATCTCCGCAAGAGTGCGCAGTCCGGCCTCGTCGCGGCCGAGGACCGGCAGACCCTCCGCGCGCGCCTGGGTGACCTCAGGGGATTCATCGGAGCGATCCACGGACGAGGCCGTGGCCGCGTCGGTCGCACCGCCATCGTTGAGCTCGGCAGGCTCTTCGCGAGCGCGGCGCGTGGCGCGGCGGCTCATGTGGGCGGGGCGCTCCCAGCGAGGCTTCTCGGCCTCGGCGGACGGCTGCTCGTCGGATTCCTCCGAGCCAAACTCGTCGGCGTGAGTGTCAGTGTCCTCAGGAGCGTCGACGTCGGGCTCATCGGCCACGTCGTCGGCGCGCTCATCCGCGGCCTGACGCTCCTGGGCCTCATCGGCGTCCTGAGTGGCGTCGTCTTCGTGATCGAGGAGCTCGTCGGCCAGCTCGGCCTCGGCGGGCTCGCTGACGGGCTGCTCGTCGGCCAGCTCGGCATCGGCATCCTCGGAGTCCTCGGGCTGCGCCGAGACCACGGATTCGGGCTGCTCGTCGCCCAGCTCCCCCTCGTCGCGCGAGGCTTCCACGGCCTCGTCGGACGACTGCTCGTCGGCGGCTTCTTCGGCGGCGGGCTTGAAGGGGGCCGGGGGCTCCTCGTCGATCGGGTAGGTGAAGACCTCGCGCAGGTGCGGGGCGACCTTCGGTGTGGGGCGCGTCGTGGGGGTCTCGGAGTCCTCGTCGTTCGAGGCCTCGGCGCTCTCCTCGGGAGGCGCGGGGATCGCGGACTCCGCGGGAGCACGATCGTCGAGCGGGGCCGCCTGCTCGGTCGCGGCGGCCAGCTCGGGCGCCGCAGCGGCGGACGCGAGAAGCTGCGGGGCGTGGCCGTAGAGGCGCGGGCCGACCGCGTTCACGTCAAGGAAGAGGCGCCCGTTGGACATCTGGCGCAGGTTCATGAGGTGCACCTCGACGCCGGAAGTCGCCAGCACGGAAAGGGCGGGGCGCACGGCGGGATCGATGTCGCCCGCGACCATGATCAGGCGGGGACCCGGGCCGACGGCGGGGGGCATCGAGTCGCGGAAGTGCGTCCAACCGGTACGGAAACCCTCGGGGCCGGACGGGTACTCTGCGGCGAGATCCGACCAGGAGATCGAGGCGACCTCGGCCAGTCGAGACAGGGAAGTAATGAGGGTCTCGGAGTCGAGTTCTTTGAGGATTTCGACGGAGACGATCTGGCCGCTCACGTCGAGGGCCGTCAGGCGGGGCGTTTCCTCGTCATCCTGGCCGGTCATGTCGCGCCAGGTCACGGGGAAAAGGGGACGCGAAACGATCTGCAGGACCTGCTGGCAGATAGCGTCAACGAGGTCGGGTCCCAGGTCTTGGGCGACCGGGTATCCGAATTGAGCGGGTACGAGGTGACCATCCTCGAACTCAAACAGGGCCATCGCTCTTTCCTTCACGTGTATGGGGCGCTCGCGGCCATTGTTTCATACGTTCCAAAAGAAACACGGATGACACAGGCACATTGCGATAGATACCACGTAAGCATTGGCAATGGATATAGGTGCCGACGAGCCATCTCGACCACAAGATCCACCGCACCCAAGCTTTTTCAAGCCGGTAGAATAGCGAGCTAGCACAACACCATGCCGGCACAACGGACAGGACGACCTGAATGCCATCCAGTCCGAGGGCGAGGCCGTCACGGCGATGCGCGCGACAACCATCACCAACCTCGCCTCTCTCGAGCGCACCCTCACCAACATCAACGGTGCCCTCATGGCCATCGAGGACACCCGCACCTCGCAGGACTTCGCCAACATCATCGCCGGCGGCAAACAGACGACCGACGAGGAATGGGCAGCCATCCAGGAGGAGCGCGGCAAGTAGCCCGCTGACACATTCTGAGCAACTATGACCTATCCCCCGCCAGTCTGGGACCAATGTCGTGTACGATGACACATGTCGCTCAGAATCCGAATGGCGCAGCATCTTCCACCCGGTTAGACTACTGCGCGGCTGAGCATATGAAACAGAACAGGGTGGCATTCAATGGGCAGAGATAAGCTGCGTATCGTTGAATATTCGGCGCCAGAACCGCAGGTTCCGGCGTCCGATGAGACGCGCCGCGAACTGTCCCCCTACTGCCTGAACACGGAGTCATCACCCCGACTATACCCACATTCTAAACAGACGGTCAGCCCGCACTTGCCCCCCATTGAGCGCATGCCCGTCCCCGTGACACCTTTCCCCAAGCTGTTCCGCGACGACCCGGAACCCGCGTAATCGTCAGGGCCGCAGGCACCCACAGCCTCGGCCCTCTCCTTTTTCCTACAGTGCGACAGCCCCCATGCGCGCCCCAACCGGCCCCGGCCTCGCGCGACTATCCGCACACCGGATACCCGCCGCCCATCGCGCGCCCACGTGACACACTGGCACCATGAGCGAGAGCTTCCTGACGGACCTGCGCGCACTCATCGACGTCGACGCCTCGAGCGGCACGCGAGCGCGCTACTCCTCCGACGCCGGCCTCACGCGCATCCCGCCCCTGGCCGTCGCGTTCCCGCGCACGCCCGAGCAGGCGATCGCAGCCTTCGACCTCGCCCGCGCCCACGGGGTCCCCCTCACCGCCCGAGGCGGCGGCACGTCGTGCGCGTCCAACGCGATCGGCCCCGGCCTCGTCCTCGATTTCTCGCGGCACATGAACCGCGTCATCTCCATCGACCCCGAGGCCCGCACCGCCACCGTCGAGCCCGGCTGCGTCGGCTCCACCCTCCAGGCCGCGGCAGCCAAGCACGGCCTACGTTTTGGCCCCGACCCCTCCTCCCAGAACCGCGCGACAATCGCCGGCATGGTCGCCAACAACGCGTGCGGGCCGCACGCGACCGCCTGGGGGCGCACCTCCGACAACATCGTCTCCCTGGACTGCGTGGACGGACAGGGGCACCACTTCACGGCCACGACCTCGCACGATTCGGCGCTGAACGACGTTCCGGGGCTCGCATCCCTCATCGACTCCAACCTGGCACCCATCCGAACCGAGCTCGGCCGCTTCAAGCGCCAGGTTTCCGGCTACTCCCTCGAGCACCTCACCCCCGAGGGCGGGCGCAACCTCGCCGCCATGCTCGCGGGCACCGAGGGCACCCTCGTCCTCATCCTGTCGATCACCGTGCGCCTCGTGCCCCTGCCCGACGCGCCCGTGCTCGCGGCCCTCGGCTACCGCTCCATGATCGAGGCCGCCGACGACGTGCCCGCGCTGCTCACCCACTCCCCCCTCGCCGTGGAGGGCATGGACCGTCGCCTCGTCGACGTCGTGCGCGCCCACAAGGGCCCCGGCGCCGTCCCCGCCCTGCCCGACGGCGAAGGCTGGCTCCTCGTCGAAGTCGGTGCCCCCGGCGAAGACGTCACCGCCTCACTGGAGCGCGCACGCGCCCTGTGCGCCGACTCAGCCGCCATCGACACGGTCGTGTACCCGCCGGGGGCCCAGGCCTCGGCCCTGTGGAGGATCCGCGCCGACGGAGCCGGCCTGGGCGGACGCACCCCGCCGGACGGCGCGGGCGGCGGCGACCAGCAGGCCTGGCCCGGCTTCGAGGACGCGGCCGTCCCACCCGACAACCTCGGCGCATACCTGCGCGATTTCACCGCCCTCATGGAGGAGTTCGACATCGACGGCCTCCTGTACGGACACTTCGGCGACGGTTGCGTGCACGTGCGCCTCGCCATGCCGCTCGAAACCCCCGAGGGCGTGGCTCACTCGCGCGCCTTCCTCCAGTCTGCCGCCCGCATCTGCGCCGCCCACGGAGGATCCGTCTCCGGCGAACACGGCGACGGGCGCGCCCGCGGCGAACTCCTGCGCTTCATGTACTCCCCCGAGATGCTCGACCTGTTCGCGCGCGTCAAGCACGTCTTCGACCCGGACAACCTCCTCAACCCCGGGGTGCTCGCCGCCCCCATGGACGAGGCCGAGGCTGCCTCCCGCGCCCGGGCGCGGCATGCCGGCACTGCCGGGGTTGCCGGTGTTTCGGGCGGCCCGCTCGAGCTCCAGCCGGGTGTCGATCCGTTGGATCTCAATCTGCGCCGCGTTGCTGCGCGCCCCATGCCCGCAGACGGCGGCTTCGCCTTCACCCACGACGGCGGCGACTTCACGGCCGCCGTCCACCGCTGCACCGGCGTGGGCAAGTGCCGCGCGGGAGTGTCCGGCACCTTCATGTGCCCGTCCTACCTGGCCACGCGCGAGGAGAAGGACGTGACCCGCGGGCGCGCCCGCATCCTGCAGGAAGCCGCGAACTCGCAGCTCGTCAAGGCCATTGACTCCCCCGAGGTCCTTGAGGCCCTCGACCTGTGCCTGGCCTGCAAGGCATGTTCCGCCGACTGCCCCGCCGGCGTCGACATGGCCCGCTACCGCTCCGAAGCGATCTTCCGCACCTACCGGGGACGCATCCGCCCCCTCAGCCACTACACGCTCGGCTGGCTGCCGCGCCTCACCCGCGTCACCGCGCGCGTGCCAGGCCTGGCTGCCGTCGCGAATGCCGTCATGTCCGTGGGTCCCCTGCGCTCGCTCGCCTTCCGCATCATCGGCCTCGATCCTCGCCGAGGCATGCCCGCCCTCCAGTCCGGCACCTTCACCGCGTGGGCTCGCCGCCATTCCCTGCTGGCGGATTCTGTCCCAACGCTCACGCCTGACGATGCCGTATCTTCCGGCGCTCCGACGTCCAATGCCGCCACCGATGCCCGCGAGCGCGGGGGTGCCCAGGCCTCGCCTGACTCCGCCCGCGAGCGCGAGGGGGCCACCGCCTCGTCGATGGCGGACTCCCCGATCCTGAGCGGGCCGCGCGACCCCAGCGGGCGGCCGTACGCGCTCGTGTGGGCGGACTCGTTTAGCCAGACCCTGGACGACACCGGTGCTCGCGCGGTCGTCGATGTACTCGAGGCGAACGGGTTCGCACCGATCGTCGCGCCGGACGCGTGCTGCGGCCTAACGTGGATTACGACGGGTCAGCTGAGCGGGGCGAAGAAGCACTTGGCGTCGTTGCTGGGCGTTCTTGCGCCTTTCGCGGCGTCGGGGATCCCGATCGTCGGCGTTGAGCCGTCGTGCACGGCGGTGCTGCGCGACGACCTGCTGGACCTGTTGCCCGACGACCCGCGCTCTATGCTCGTGTCGGGTGCGACGCGCACCCTCGCCGAGGTGCTGTCGGCCCTGCCCGCATCCGCGCGTCGCCTGCCGAGCCTGGAGGGCGTCGAGATCGTCGCGCAGCCTCACTGCCACCACTACTCCGTCATGGGGTGGGACACTGACCAGGCGCTGCTGGAGTCGCTGGGGGCGCGCGTGAGGAGGCTCGAGGGCTGCTGCGGCCTGGCCGGAAACTTCGGCATGGAGGCCGGCCACTACGACCTGTCAGTAGCCGTCGCGTCGCATTCTCTGCTGCCGTCCCTGTCGGCGCAGCCGGACGCGGTGTATCTGGCGGACGGATTCTCGTGCCGCACCCAGGCCGCCCAGCTGGCGGGCCGTGGGGGCGTCCACCTGGCAACGCTGCTTGCGGGGCGCGCTGACTGATTGCCAGTGCTGCGGTGCCCCGGGTATTCCGAGCGGAGCTTGCGGTTCGCGCTCAGCAATTTCGCACGTAATTCCCTTGCAGGTATTTCAAACTAAGAACATAGGTCGTTGGAATTGCAACGTTTTCAGGCGCACTTAAAAAATGACCGACTTAAATTACGTGCGACATTTGCCTGAGACAGTTTTCGCCACCGCCAACGGACACCAAGGCCAGGCCCTGCCACCGCCCTCCGGCACCGTGGCAGGTCCCTCTGGCGTCCAGGGGCGCCGCTGCCAGAACTCGCAGCCGCGTTCTAGCTTGTTCCTCAGTGGTGTTACACCACTTAGCCGGGTATTACACCATTTCCCGGGCAGTGTAATGCTCCCTAAGTGGTGTAATGCTCCCTAACCAGTGCAGGCTTCACCGAGCGTGGACATGAAAACGTCGACTCGGGCCATCACACGCTTCAGTCGGCAACGCCCACAGAGCCTCGGCATGCTCAGGGATAGCAACTTGATGCGGACGGAGGAGCTTGATCGCCCACGCACGTAACGCGGCGAAATCTTCGTAGTCCCTCCAAGAGACCCTGTGTATCCTCCAACCGGCGCTGCGCAGATCATTTTCACGTTGGATCCAGTCACGCTTCGCCCGCGCGAACTCAGTATCGTCCTTGCCAAGCTTGCCGATCCCATCGAACTCGAAGATGATCATGAGCCCAGGAATCGCGATATCCGCAAAGTATCGGCGTCCATTGACGACGATCTCGAACTGGGTCACAACTTCGAAGGCACTCACCGACTTGAGGACCCACAGCAACGCTGCCTCGGCCGGGTTGTCGCAGCCCGGGTCAGCGGCGGCTATCAGGCGCTGTGCACGCTTGTAGGGAACGCATTCCTTTTGTTGCCGATACAGATCCAAGCATTCAAGCATCTTGCTTCGTACACGTTCAGCTCGTTGTCTACTTTCTTCCTGGGATAGCAACAGGAACCGAGACTCGTGGTGCAATGCCATGCAAATTGCCACGAATCCACTGAGACGTTCCGAATAACAAGCCATACGAACTGTCGCCTCAACGACAGACTCACATCGCAACCGATCAACGATCTCGATGCTGCGTTCGCAGGGCTTCTTCACAGTCGAACACACGAACGTCGCTGGAATAGTCACCGTTTGCATGGTGACAGCCGGCATTGAGCGCCTCCCATGCCGCGACGCGCACCAGATCACGACATCGGGATTTGCCTCCCAGAGCGGTATCGACCGCGCAACGAATGAACTAGCGCCTACGAACACCGGAGAGCAGGAGCTACTGTCACTCACGACAAGTAATCGAGCCCTGGCCACGAGAGCCCATATCTCCCAGTAGGTCATCGGTGAACCGGATTGATGGATCGTGACGTAACGTCCACGCTGAATACGAAGTACATTTCCTGACGACAGATCCCCCACTGAAGGCCGTCCATCTGTCGAAGACCTAATGACGGTCAGCGATTGAGCGTTCATATGCCCATCATCCGCGCGACGACAAGCGTTGTCACGACCTGAGAGCAGACCTGTGGATAGAGACAAGTCGCTGCGAAGGTATGTGGATAACCGCCACTGTCACAGGCATCTGCGAGCACTACAAGCACAATCGGCGGTCAACATCAGCTAGCCGTCCGCATATGAGCTTGTTCCTAAGTGGTGTTACACCATTTAGCCGGGTATTACACCACTTCCCAGATGGTGTAATGCTCCCCAACTGGTGTAATGCTCCCTAACCAGTGTAAAACTGCCCGCCACATAACACAGTAATCGAGATAGGCACGCAAAGGCTTGGCAACAACTACTCACTCCCCCGTTGGACTCAACCGCGCGACACCCCGACTCGATCCACATGTGGCGGACACGTGCCTCAGCCCTGTGCATCAGCAGAAGTACAACTGTGATGACGCGCCAGCACTCAGGCCCGCGCACGCACCAGGCCCACAACCTTCGCCGAGGCCGGGGCACCCGTCACGCGGGCCCAGCGAGCCACGACATCAGGAACATCGATGGATGGATCAACGAGCAGAGCCGTTGACAGGGCCTCAGCCAACACACCCGACGAGGCCACGACACTGACTTGTCGCACACCTGCATGAGCGGGGTATCCCGTACGCGGGTCGATGATGTGATGGTCGAAAATTCGACCGCCGCCACCGGGTGTTTCACGCGGTGTTTCACGCGCGCGACGATCCGATGCGGCCCCAGCCGCATGCTCAGCCGCACGCCCAGCCGCACACCCCACGCCAACCCTACCCAGCGGCCCCAGGTTGTCGCCGGACGTCGACAGGGACGACATGCCGCCCGCAGGCAGCTCCACGACGCCGACGACCGACGTGGGTCCGCCATGAGGGTCGCGCAGGCCGGCGCGCCACGAAGAACCGTCGGCGCGAGTCCCGAACACCGACACCGACGAGGTCCCCACCGACACGAGCACGCCGCGCGCTCCCATGGACACCGCCAGGTCGCGGCACGCGTCGGCGGTGTATCCCTTCGCGATCCCACCCAGGTCGAGGCGCGGGCTGGCCACATCCACACCACCCACGGACTCACAAGGGACACCCATCGCCCAACGCAGCTCGCCAACGCGAGACAACAAGCCCCACGACGACGCACGCAACGCCGCCTCGACAGAATCGGCAGCAGGCGCGGGCGGCAATGGCGCGCCCGCAACGTACGCGGCCCGCATCGCCTTGACATCCCAGGCGGCAACGAGCGGCCCGATCAGCGGGTTGAACGCTCCCCCAGTCGCCTCAGCGAGCGCCAGCGCGTCACGCAGCAGCCGGTCGGTTTCTTCGCTCACGACGAGGCCGGGGCCGCCGTGCGCGGAATCGGCCCCGCAACGGGACGCGCCGTCACCGATCGCGGCGTCACGGACAGCGGCATTGAGCCGCGACACCTCAGACGAAGGCCGGAACACGCTCCACATGTCCTCGTGGCGCGCAACAACGCCCACGACAGCGTTGACAATCGCCATGCCGTCCCCACCCCAGCCGATGATGTCGACGCGGGTGCCCATCGCGGGGAAGGAGGAGCGCCACGTGGGCACAGCATCCCCAGCGTCATCAGAGCGGGCGACACCGGGGGACCCGGCCACGGCCTCGTCCCCCGAGACGCCCACAGCACCCCCAGAGCGCACAGGCTCAGCTGTCGGAGTCGTCGAGGTCGCCGTCCTTGGTGGCGTCGTTCAGGCCGGGGATGTTGATGTCGTCAGCACCGTCGGGAGAGACGCCCTGGGCGGCCGCGATGGCTCGGATGGCGGCCTGCACGAACTGCTGGTGGGCGACGGTGGCACCGGTGATAACGTCGACCTTGGCGGGGTCTCCGACCTTGGTGAGGTTGTCGGAGTACTCCTGGTAGGAGGCGACGGCGGCCTGCGCCTTCTTGTAGTAGTCCTCGTTGAAGACTTCGCCCGCGGAGTTCTTGCCGTAGTTGGCGCCCTTGTCGGTGCCGTCGGCGAGCGTCGTCTCGTAGGAGGTGGCGGTGATGCGCCCGCCCTCGACGGTGATGGTGATGGTGCCGATGGAGCCCTGGTCGTCGGCGTTGGACTGGGCGGTCCATGTGCCGTCGCTCATGGGCTTGGTCATGTCCAGGCCGGTGGAGGGCGTGCACGCGGCCAGGATGGTCGCACCGAGGGCGCCGAGGACCGCGTAGGAGGCCGGGGTGACCCAGCGGGAACGGGTGTCAGGGGTGGTGGGCGTGGTCATCGCACCTTGTCCTTTCCGCTGCGCGTGTCGCCGTCGCGGCCGGGCAGGGCCAGCCCGGAGGCGCGCTGTTCGAAGTCGTGGTCGTGCCAGGTTTCCTTGACGACCTTGCCGTGGTCGAGTCGGATTTCGCGCTGGCCCTGCTCGGCGACGAGCGCGTCGTGGGTAACGACCATGAGGGTCGTGCCCTCCTTGTGGAGCTGGTTGAACAGGTCGAGGACGATTTCCTCGTTGGTTTCATCCAGGTTGCCCGTGGGCTCGTCGGCGAGGACGAGCTTGGGGTAGTTGATGAGGGCGCGGGCCACGCACACGCGCTGCTGTTCGCCGCCGGAGAGCTGGCGGGGCAGGTGGGTGGCGCGGTCGGCGAGGCCGACGCGGTCAAGGGCCTCGAGGGCTTCCTTCTCGTCGGGCATCGAGTGGTAGTACTGCGCGACCATGATGTTCTCGAGGGCCGTGAGGTGGCCGATGAGGTGGAACTGCTGGAACACGAGGCCGATCGTGCGGCAGCGCACCTCGGTGAGCTCGTCGGCGGTCAGGTCGGAAATGTCGTGCCCGTCAAGCATGATGGTGCCTTTGGTGGCGGTGTCCATGGCGCCGACGATGTTCATGAGGGTCGTCTTACCGGAGCCCGAGGGGCCGACGATAGAGACCCACTGGCCGCGCGGGATCTCGAGGGAGACGTTGTCGAGCGCGTGCAGGTCGCCGTAGATCTTGGAGACGCCCTCGAGGGTGAGCAGCGCGTCCGTGGTGGCCGACGAGGCCTGGGTGGCGGTGGAGGTGGTCATGGTGACTCTCATTCTCCGCGCAGGACGAGCGCGGGGTCGACGGCCAGTGCGCGGCGCACGGGCGGGAGACAGGCGAGGACGGCGATGAGGATCGAGCAGGCGATCGTGCCGAGGAGGATCACGGGGTGCAGGGAGATCGATCGGTGGAACACGGAGGTGGAGATGAGGACGGCGAGGCCGTAGCCGGCCCCGGCACCCAGAACGCCTCCGATGAACCCGAGCATGACGCCTTCACCCATGAACTCGCGGGTGATGGAGCGGCCGGTCGCACCCAGGGCCTTGCGCAGGCCGATCTCGTTGCGGCGCTCGGTGACGACGGCGATCATCGTCGTGGACACGCCGATCATGGTCAGCGCGAGCACGATGACGGTGATGACGATGAGCAGGGAGCGCAGCATCGCCAGCACGCCCGTGTCGGACTGGGCGAGGCGGCGCACGGTCTGGGCGTGAATGTCGGTGTTCGCGGCATTCATCGCGTCGGCGATGGCGCTGAGCTGGTCGCCTTCCAGGGCGATCGAGTACTCGGCGAGCGACACGGCGTCGGTCTGCCCGGTCAGCGCGCTCATGTCCTGGGTGGACATGTACACGTAGCCGTCTTCGTTGCCGCCGGTCTTGAGGATGCCGGACACGGTCAGGGTGACGGTACGCGGATCGACCTTGAGGGCCGAGGCCTGCGCCCCCGACTGGGCGGCGGCCTTCGAGGACGCACTCGCGTCCAGCTGGCTGACCGTGATCGTGTCACCGGCCTTCACGTCGATCGTCGAGGCGATCTGCTCGCCCACGAGGATCTGGCCCGAGGCCTCGGGCCACTCCCCATCCACGTACCAGTACGGGTTCATGGCGTGCACGGCCGCCAGGTCCGCGCCGCCCGCGACGTACGGCTGGTCGTTAATCGTGACCGTCTCGTAGTCGAAGGACGCGGATCCGACCAGAGCGCTCGCAGGTACCTGGGCACTCGCGGCGGCCACTGCCTCGTCGGTCATGGGTACCTCGCCGGCGGGGGTGACGACGAGGTTGGCACCGTAGGAGCGGATCTCTCGGGCCATCTGCGCGGGCACGTCGACCGCGATCGTCACGAGGCCGGACAGCGTGGTCGCTCCGATGGCGACGGCGAGAACAGCGATGAGGACGCGGGAGCGTCGGCGCAGGATGGAGGAGATAACCATCCGCCAGAACATTGCTCGTCTGGACATGGGCATCACCTTCCGTGTAGGACTTCAGCCGCGTTGAGGCGCAGCAGGTAGCGGATCGCCGGGATGGAGGCTCCCAGGACGACGAGGATCACGAGGACGGCGACGAGGCCGACGACGACGGGCACGAACGCGACCGAGGAGTGGAACACCATGAAACCGATCGCCTGCGCGAGCGCGAGGCCTCCGCCGTAGCCGAGGACCCCGCCGACCAGGCCGACGATGATCGTCTCCGTCAGGAACAGCGAGATGATCTGTTTATCTTTCGCGCCCACGGCCTTCATGAGGCCGATTTCGCTGGAGCGCTCCATGACGCCCGCGGTCACCAGGTTCGCGATGGCCAGGGCCGAGGCAATGAGCGCCAGGACGGTCACGAGGACCATGAGCAGCTGGGTCTTCTCCAGGATCGTTCCTTCGGACTCGGCGACCTGGCGGACCGGGCGGGCCACGGAGTCCGTCATGACTTCCTCGATCTGGTAGGCGATCGAGGAGACGTAGGCGGTGCAGTACCAAGTTTCCTTCTCGGACACGCTCAGCGAGTTCGGGTTCTTCGCGGCCTTGCGCGCCAGGTCGTTGTCGGGCGTGGTCAGAGCGGAGACCTCGACGCTGCCGACGACGCCCTCGCGGTTCAGGAGCGCCTGGGCCTGCGAAAGCTGGATAAACACGCCGCGGTCGGCGTCGTCGCCACTGGTGAGGATGCCGCGCACCGTGAACTCGCGCGTGATTCCCTCGCGGGTCAGGGTGAAGGTGTCGCCGACGCCGAGGCCGTGGGCGGCCGCGTAGGTGGTGCCGACGAGGGCACCGCTCTCGTCGTCGTCCGCGGGCCACGACCCCTCGATGCCCCACCAGCCGCGCAGCTTGTCGAGGCCGGTTTCAACGCTCTCGCCGGTGGCCAGCTCGAGGTGGTGGCTGAACCAGGTGCCGGTCGTGGGCACGTGCTCGCCGCTCCCGTCCGTGACGGACACGCTCAGCAGGGGCGTGAAGTCGAGGATGTTGTAGGTCCAGAAGATCGTCTTGATGTTGCCGAGCTCGTCCTCGCGCAGGTAGGAACGGGACTCGGTGGACTCGCCCGTGGAGTAGAGGTCGTCGAGGACGGCCGCGCCCTGGGGGCGCACAACGATATTCGCGCCGTAGGACTTGAGTTCCTGGTTGACCTTGTCGCCCACGTTGAACATGACGGAGAGCATGGACGTGGCGACGCAGGCACCCAGCGCGACGGTCAGGGCGATCATCAGGTGGCGGTTACCGCGCCTCGTGAGGGCGCCGCGCAGCATTCGGAAGAACACGCGATCCCCTTACTTCGCGAAGATGGAGGCCGAGGCCTCGAGAGCCGAGATCGGTACGGTCAGCGTGCCGTTGGAGACCTTGTAGTCGATGGGGATCGGGTTGCAGCCGCCCTTAAAGCCGATGGTCGCGATGTTCATCGCCACTTCACACAGCTTGCAGATGACCTTGCCGTCCTTCTCGTAGTAGCCGGTGGGGCCGCAGATCTCGCACGCGTCCAGGCCCACGCCAAAGGAGGAGCCGGACTTCTGGATGACGATGAAGCGCACCTTCACGCCGCCCGAGGTCGTGTACTCGTAGCGGTGCAGGTGGCCGTCGGAAATGTCGGCCAGGTTGACGCTCACCTGGTCGTCGACGACGCTGAACGACTCGGGCGGGGACAGCTCGATCTCCTGGCTGCCGTATGCAACGCCGACGGTGATCAGCAGCGCGCCACACAGGTAGCCGATCGCGGCGGTGCCCGCCATGGACTTGTACAGGCGCGAGCGTGCGCGGCCCAGGCGCCCCTCGGCCGGGTTGGCTCCCACGGTCGGGATGGAGCGCGAGGCCAGCCAGGTCAGCACAACGACGGCGCACAGGGCCAGGCCTGCGGCAAGCGTGAAGACGGCCTCGTGGTTAATGAACCAGGAGATGGTGTTCCACGCGCCCTTGGGGATCGAGATCCAGCGCTTGGCCTTGAGGATGCGCACGATCATCAGGGAGTGGTTGGCCAGCAGCGAGACCATGATGAAGGCCGCCGGCCACACGCGGTTATTCCACGCGCACAGGCGGTAGGACACCCACGCCACGAAGCAGACGAGCAGCCAGGCCAGCGTGTACCCGAGGACCGCGAGGACAACCTGGCTGGAGTAGATTTCAACGCCGCCCGAGAGCATCATGACAGCCTGGTTCATGGCGGTGGGCACGGCACGGAACAGGACGGCCGCAATGTAGAGGGCACCGACGATGCGCAGGAGTGTATCACCGCTCACCGCGGCCTCCATCGACGAGGCCGCCCGGGCCTCGTCGTCACCGTTGCCGGGCAGGAGAGAGCGAACGCGGCGCGAACGCAGCGCGACCAGCGCGAGGAAGAGCAGCGCGAGAACAACCGCCGCGGGGAGCGTGAACAGGCCGACGGTCTGACGGTTCACGGCCTTGGGGGCCTCGATGTTAATGACCGTCAGGACCAGGGAGGAGATCATGCCCAGGCCGATACCGGCCCACACCGCCGCCGACCGCGCCTTCTTACCGCGGCGACCGTGCCCGGCGGCCGGCATAAAGCGGATGACGGCACCGACAGCAAGCATCGTCAACAGCAACGTCAAGGTCGCTTCGCTCATCTGCTGAAGCATTGGCTTTCCTCCCGAAATAAAGGTTTACCGAAGTTGGGTGACTCCGGCGTCAAGTCTAGTCCCCTCACGGGGTGAGGGCCGAGGCCAGCAGTCCCAGAAAGGAACCACTGCCTCGGCCCCGCGAAACGTGAGCGTCGATCACCAGGAAACGGCCGTGGGATCCCACTGCCAATCCGGGAACTCGGCGACGAGCGGCTCGGTCCAGAAGCGGCCCTCAACACCCGTGGTCTTGTCGGTGTGCAGCAGCCAGCCCGTGGGCGGCTTGATCGAGAAGGTCACGTCGTAGGTGCCGGCGTCGAGCTTGGGCAGGTTCAGGCCGTAGTGCGGGCCGTCGGACGCGTTCATCGGCATGAGCGTGCCCTCCTGGACGGTCGCGCCGGACTTGTCCTTGATCGTGTAGTCGACAGTCAGGCCGGGGATGAAGTCGCCCGCACCGAAGCCGAGCTTGTTGTCGGCGGCGGCGGAAATGTCGGCCTCAATGTGCATCGAGGACTCGGCGGCCGGGGTGCCCACCTGGGGCTCCATCTCGACGGGCTGGAAGTAGACGCCACCCACGACGAGCGGGCCGACGTGAACGTCGTCACCGAGGGGCTGCTCTTCGAAGCCAGCGTCCTCACCGGGAGCGGGGGCATTCGAGGAGTCAGCCGAAGCCGAGGACGAGGCCGCGGGCTTCTCGCTGGAGGACGAGGAGGAGTTGTTGGAGCAGGCCGCCAGAGTGCCTGCGAGGGCCAGCGTGGCCAGGGCCGCGCCGACGCGGAACAGAGAACGCTTCATGTGATGATCTCCTGTGCGTGTTGGTTGGGTGAAAAGTCGGTGTCGCTCGACTGCTGTCATTCCTCGGCCCGCGACTGGGCGGCGGCCTCGCGGGCGAGGCGAGCTTTTCCGAAGAAGTAGAGACCGACAATGATGACGAGAACGATGGCTTGCGCGGCCAGGTTCTCCACTCGGGGGTAGATCCCCAAGAGGTCAATGGTGGGGAAGCCAGAGATGGGCGTCAGGGACACGACGTCCGCCTCCTGGAGTTCCCCAATACCAGAACCCGTGAACGTGAAAGCCATGAAGGCCATCAGCAGCGAGGTAATGGTGAAGAAGGGGCGCAGCGGGATGCGCACCGCCGCGAACTGGATAAGCAGGTAGATGACGACGAGGGCCACGAGGCCGACCGCCAGGCCGATCCACACGTAGTGGACCTTGTCACCCGCGGCGGCGACGATCGGGACGTAGAAGAGGATCGTCTCGGCGCCCTCACGCAGGACAGCGAGGAAGGAGATGAACGCCAGGCCCAGCAGGGAGCCGCTGGTCAGCGAGGCGTCCGTCTGCTTCTTGATGTACTCGTCCCAGGCCTTGTTGGAGGACTTGTTGATCATCCAGTTGGAGACCCAGATCAGCATGACGACCGCGAAGATCGCCGCAACGCCCTCGAGGAGCTCCTGGTTCGCGCCCGCCAGGGAGGTGACGTAGCTGAAGAGGAAGGCCAGACCGATGGACAGGCCGAAGGCGAGCACCACGCCGCCCCACACGATGGGGGCCTTGTTCTTGTGTCCGGCCTTGGCCAGGTAGGCGAGGACCGCGGCGACGACCAGGATCGCCTCCATGCCCTCACGCAGAATCACAAGGAGGGAGGGCAGGAACTGGGCGATCCACGGGGAGGTGCCCGAGCCCTCGGTGGTGCTCTCAGCGGCCTTGCCGGTGTAGCCGTCGAGGCTATTAGCGTCCTCGCGGATGTAGTTCGTCAGCGTCGAAAGGTGCTGGTCGACCGCCGCCGAATCGTCGTCGGTCATGGCCTTCTTCAGGAGGGAGAACTCCATCTCCACCTGCGAGACGCGCGAGCCGGAGATGCGGCTCATGACCTGCTTCTCCATGCCGGTGATCTCGTAGTGCTTGTAGTAGGCCTCGTTGACCTTGTCCTTACCGGCCTTGGCGTCGCCGCCCTTGTAGGCGTTGGCGCCGTCCTCGAGGATGCCATTGATCGTCTTGGCGACCTCACCCCACGCGCCGGGGCTGTAATCATCCGACGAGGCCTGGGCTGCGGAGCCGGGGGCCACGCCATCCAGTGACGCGCCGTCTTCGACCATGTACTGCTTGAGGGTCGTAGCGTGACTATCGACGCCCGCACTGTCGGCGTCACTCATGGCCTTCTTCAGGAGGGAGAACTCCATCTCCACCTGCGAGACACGCGAGCCGGAGATGCGGGCCATGACCTGCTTCTCCATGCCGGTGATCTCGTAGTGCTTGTAGTAGGCGTCGTTGACCTTGTCCTTGCCGCCCTTGGCGTCGCCCGCCTTGTAGGTGGACACGCCTTCATCGATCAGGCCGTTGATCGTGGTCGAAACATCGCTCCACGTCTGATCCGCGGCTCGCGAGGGCGAGGCGAACATCGCCACGGCCAGAGCCGCCATCACGGCGACGATAAGAACGCGACTGAGTCGCTGACCGACGTTGTGTGCGTGAGCGCGAATACTATGCGCGTGAGCGCGAAGCACTGTCACCGCTTGCCTCCTGTAGATCCGGCGATTAGGTAACGCCGGGATGATGGAATTCCTAAGCATTGAGCGTAGCCACATCTCGCCCAGGTGGAAAGCAGTCTGTTTAGGTTGTCCTAAATTGTGATCATGCCGTGACCGCGCGTAGCGCGGAGATAGAGCCCCCGTGAAGGACTAAAGGCCCAGGATTGTCAGTTGCTGACACAATGCCATAAAAATGGCGCGATAGCGCGGATTGCTCATGCCTCACAGGTCGACCGCCCGCACTCCCCACAAGGTCAAGATCTGGCAAAATATTCGGGTAGCATAATTTCGACAGGAAACGGATCCTACCCATGGCCACCGACCCGACTGCACAGCCCCTGAGCGAGGCGGCAGATTCCCCCGTGACGAACGCAGGCCCGCAGGGCCCTCTACCCACCGGTCCTCTCCCCCTGCCCGGCGAGGCTGTTTCGAGCGAGGCGGCCCCGGCCTCGTCCCCCTCGCGCCCAACCCGCGCCGAGTGGGTGCGTATCGCGATCTTCGGGATCCCCTACGCCGCGTTCTTCCTGGTGGGAGTACCAACATCGCTATTCCCCGCATCGTGGAACCTGACAGCCATCAACCTCGCGATCGACACGGTTTTGTTGATCGTTGTCCTCGCATTCTTTGCACGCGAGTTTTTCCCCGCTTTCTCCTACTTGCGCACGCACCCCTTCTTGAAGATCCTGCTGCTTTTCGGCCTGTGGATCCTGGTCGTCATCGTCCAGTCCTCCGTCCGCCTCGCCCTCTACGGACTCAACCCACCGATTGCTGCGAACCAACAGGGCGTCATGGATGCACTGTCCGACGGGACCCTTGGCCTCGTGTTCTCATTCTTCGTCACCGTCGGCGTACCCGTGATTGAGGAGGTCTTCTACCGCCACATCCTCATCGGTAAGCTCAGCGCATACGCCCCCACGTGGCTCGTCGCATCGATCTCAGCGGCACTGTTTGCGTACATGCACTCTCACCAGTGGCAGGATTTCTTCTCGTACCTGCCGCTCAGCATCGTCCTGACGCTCGTGTACGTGAAGTCTGGGAAGAACGTCGCCTACTCGTGGCTGTTCCACGCACTCAACAACACGATCATGGTGATCCTGATGTTCGCGATGCAGGGAGCACTACAGAACGCCTGATTGTTGGTTCTCACGAAGCCCCGCCCACTTTCGGGCGGGGCATTGCTGTACTCGCGCACCCGTCCGGCCGCACATGACGCCCGACCGCTTACGCGCCACACCCAGCCGCCGCACGTTGCACCCAGCCGCCACACTCAGGCCGACAGCTGGCGGCGTGGGCCCCTTCATGCGCGCGTTAACCCGCTATTACGAGCCTGGGCACCACCCATGCGCGAAATAGCGGGTTATCGCTCGCAATAGCGGGTTCGCAGACGAGCATGCACACCACGCCAGAAACCGCTATGTCCAAAACGCAGACCGCCTCGCCCACAACAGACCGTTTTCAGCGTGCTTCACCGAGATGGTCTGCAATTTGGGCGTTACACCACCTCAAACATCCAACTCACCGCCGCGAGACGGGGGAAATGGCGTCATGAGAGGTACGACACGCCGACGACACGCCGCCAACCAGCTTCTAATGCTGCAAAACCCCCACCGCAGCC
>OFCU01000046.1_pt1 | contig 79589 bp, 74 predicted proteins | sample 1520851 | NCBI WGS metagenome assembly OFCU01 (sample SAMEA2699040, study PRJEB24076) | metagenome | reverse complement strand
AGTACCCCTTTGTCAAGAAGGTCTTGAACGCTTACAGGTTTACCGTTTTCACCCAACACCTGCAACTGTGTCGCCCCACCTGGCTGCTGTCCCCAGCCAGCAACCTTTCAAGACTTAATTGTCCACCCTTCCGGCAATTGCTCGCCAGTGAACTCATACTGATAGTAGTAGTCATTAACAGAAGTAGGTTGCAGAGAGCGTTCTTCAAAAGATGCGGGCGTCCCACCTTCAATAGCTCCTAAATAGTTACCCGCCGGATGCCCGATACGGTCAACATCTCCTCCAAAATCCCGGACGTAGTCCTCAACCGAGGAATAGATCGTTGGTTCACCAGCGTAGCCGTCATTGGGCGGCCAATCGACTACCCACTTGCTCAACCACGTTTGGTTGTTCAATACATCATGACCGTGTTGGGCTTGCCATTCTTTGTATGTATACGAAGTACCATCCGGTCGTTCACCGAGGATCAGCTCACGCTGTTTTGCTAAGTCCGCTCCCTTATAGCCATCCACGAGACCCTCTGTTGGCGGCGCTTGCCCACCTGTCTGATATTTCGTCAAGGGCACCCTTGACGCCAGGTCTTCTGCGCTATCCGGGACTGAGCGTAGGTGGAACGCACGCTTAGCCTTCCAGTGATCAGCGAGATCCTCCATACCATGCGTGCGCAGATAGTCATCCAGATGCGAAGACAAGCGTCCAGTCATTCCTCCCGCACCAAAATCCATATGTGCAGCACCTTTAAGCGCCAGCGTGCCGAGATTGACTCCCATGTCCCGCAGCATCATGCCTTCGCCAATGATCGGTAGGGATTCAAGCACTGCAGCAGCACGAGCTGCATTTCCGCCGCCAGCAGTGAGCGCAGCAAGAACTGCAGCCGGAACAAGTTCACCGAGTGCAGCACCGGGATCGTCTTTCCAGCCATCAGCGTTGATCAACGCAAGCCCCATTTTCTTCGCGAAGCCTGTCGGGTTTGCCATGATCGCGTCACGTAGCACAAACAAGTCCTCAGCCGAGATTGTATTTTGCTGATGCTTCGCCTTCAGTTCATCCCATGTGATCCACCCCAGCATGTACCGCCCATAGTCCCACATACCTTCAAGAGCCATACCATACTGCAGGGACAATAGGCCCCAGACACCATCGAAGATGCCCGCTACCGTACGTTTCGCAAAGTGGACAGGAGCCCACGACGGATCGGGAGAACGGTTCGCCTGTTCATACAGCGTGTTCGCGAGTTCCTCGCCAGCAGCATCAGTATCACTCACAGCGGCTTCAAAGTCCGCAATAGCTTGCGTTTTCATTGCCTCGCCAGGACGCGTGTCACGCTCAGGATGGTATGACAGGTCATAAACGGGCATTCCGAAAATTCCCACCTTCGGATGCGCTGATGCCCATTGCTGCTCGGCAAGCGCCGCTTCCACGGAAGCAACACCTGCCTCGTATGAAATCTTCGCCTCCGCTGCGCGTGCCTGTGCTTGCTCGAGCGCAGAGGCGTAGTTCTCCCATGCATCAGCCGCCCGCCCGAAAGTCGCTGAGGCGCACCACCATTTTTCCGGCTGTAGCTTGAAGTGTTCATGAAAACGATCGGCCGCACGCCCACTCCATCCGGATACTGAAATCTCCTGGAGCGACCACGCGATGCGCTCACAGTCGGATGCGCGATCACGCATCACCGCAATACGTCCTCGAATGGAGCCGGGATCACCCTCGATCTCGAACACGGGAGCCCCCGTGTGCCTCACGCTCATGTCAGCCTCCCAACACCAGTTGTTGCGTCGAGATACCAGCCGCCGCATCGCGGGCTCGCGTCATCGCTTCCTCGCACGCGTCCATGTAATCCGAATAGATCCCCGCAACTCTGCCTAATCGTCCGGAGGCCTCAGAAATGTCTCGGAGCATCCCATTGAGTCCCTGATCCCACTTCGTATTAAAGCTCTCCAGTGCTCCAGCTACGACGGGATCACCAACCATTCCAGAGTTGGGCGTATAGTCCGCGACGTCATACGTTTTATTGCGTTCCTGCAGGTCGCTCAATTCCGATACGGCAGTGCCCAACGCCTCAAGATCGACTTCAAAATCATGACTTCCCATGCCACTTCACCCTAATCAACGGCAGCGAATGCACGGGTTTCGGCGTCAATGCCGGCCTGACGGATTTCTTCGAATGCCTGCTTCAGGGAATCCAAGGCACCGGCCATGTCTTCCACTCGGGCGTCCATACGTTGCCCGCATTCCATTTGCGCCTGCCGCGCCTCGGAGCTATCCGTCCATTCGATAAGCTCATGCTCCACGAGGTCCGACATCTCGGTGCCCCCTTCCCGCAGTTTCAACGCCGCACGCTCGACATCATCCATGATGTAATTGACAGCAGTCTCATTGAAGACAAGGTCATTCCCACTCACGATACGCTCCTGAAGCTCAGTGCGATGTCATTCAGATCCCCGCTCGCATCTTCCTCCGCTGCCACAAGCGCTTCATCGACCGAGATCAGAGCCTGCGCATAGCGCTCCAGGTCGGCCTGATGAGCGTTTGCCCCCTCACCCCACCGTTGTAGAACGTCACTCAAAACGGATACATACGGCCCATTCACTCGTGCAACGTCATCGAGAATGCAGGACTCAAGCATGTCTGCTACATCCACGAGCTTACTTTCGAAGTCAACCACATAACCCGCAGCCTTCGTTTGCGCACCAATGACAAGTCCAAAGCCAGGTCCACTCACAACACGCTCCTCCTTCGTCGGAGAGAGAGCGGCTAACACCACTCATTCAACCACTTGGTCAGTTGAACATCGTAGTCAATCACAACACAGCTTACTCGAGCAAATCGGCGGCCTCGAGCCAGGCCTCCTCCAGCTCGTCCATCTCGGCCAGGACGTCCTGGTGGGCCGCTGAGACCTTCGTCAGTTCGGACACCGCAGACGGATCCGTCGCCACCTGGATCGACAGCTTCTCCAGCTTCGCCTCCAGGGAAGATGCCTCCGCCCGCAGGCGCTCCAGCTTGCGTTCGATGCGGGCCACCTCCTTCTTGGCCGCGCGCCGCGCCGCAGCGTCACTCACGCCGCCGCGAGCACTCCCCTGCCCAGCGCCCGCCTCGCCCGAGGAAGCATCCGCGGAGGGAGCGGCAGAGCGGGAGGCGGAGCCGGCCTCGTCGGCGCGAGAAGACGACGCAAAAGCCCCGAAGTCGCCGGAGGCGCGCATCTGCAGGTACTGCTCAACGCCGCCGGGCAGGGCGCGCACCTGGCCGTCGCCGAGGAGGGCGACCTGGTGGTCGGTGACGCGCTCGAGGAGGTAGCGGTCGTGGGAGACGACGACGAGGGTGCCCGGGAAGGTGTCGAGCAGGTCCTCCATCGAGGCCAGGGTGTCGGTGTCGAGGTCGTTCGTGGGCTCGTCGAGGAGCAGCACGTTCGGCTGGCTCATCAGCAGGCGCATGAGCTGGAGACGGCGGCGCTCGCCGCCCGAGATCTCGCCGATGCGCGTATAGGCGCGGGCCCGAGTGAACCCCATGCGCTCCGTCATCTGCGAGGCGCTGACCTCCTTGCCGTCCACGACGACACTCTGGGCGACGTCGGCGACGGCCTCGACGACGCGCATGTCGGCCAGGGCGTCGAGCTCGTGCGTGTCCTGTGAGAGGGTGGCGACCTGGACGGTCTTGCCGCGCTTGACGCGCCCCGACGTGGGCTCGAGGTCGCCGCGCAGCAGGTTCAGGATCGTCGTCTTGCCAGCGCCGTTGACGCCCACGATGCCGACGCGCTCGGCTGGGGCCAGGCGCCAGGTGACGCCCTGCAGGATATCCAGGCGCGAGCCGTCGGGGCGCGTGAAGGACACGGACACGTCCTCGAGGTCGATGACGTCCTTGCCCAGGCGCGCGGTCGCCATCTTGACCAGCTCGACGGTGTCGCGCGGGGGCGGCACGTCGGCGATGAGGGCCTCGGCGGCGGCGATGTGGAACTTCGGCTTCGAGGTGCGGGCGGGCGCCCCGCGGCGCAGCCACGCAAGCTCCTTGGTCAGCAGGTTCGCGCGCTTGGCGGCAGCCACATCCGCCTGGCGCACGCGCTCGGCGCGGGCGAGGGTGTAGGCGGCGTAAGAGCCGTCGTAGATTTCGACGTGCCCGGCGATCTGCGGCCGGTCGCCGCCCGGGTCGACGCCGGGGACAACCTCCCAGATGTGCTCGCACACGGCGTCGAGGAACCAGCGGTCGTGGGTGACCGCCAGGAGCGCGCCGGACGCCCCGGGGCGGGCGAAGCGGGCGTTCAGGTGCGCAGCCAGCCAGGCCACGCCCTCGACGTCGAGATGGTTGGTGGGCTCGTCCAGGCACACGATGTCGGCGGCGGCCGCGAGCACGCGGGCGAGCGCAACGCGGCGGCGCTGTCCGCCCGACAGGGTGCCGACGAGGGCCGCGGGGTCGATGTCGGCGAGGAGGCCGGCGTGGATATCGCGCACGGCCGGGTCGGAGGCCCACTCGTACTCCTCCAAGCCGGGGTGAACGGCCTCGACGACCGTGTCCTCGGGGTTGAGAGTGTCCGCCTGGGTCAGGACAGCGACGCGCACGCCGTCGCGGCGAGTCACCACTCCCCCGTCGGGCTCCTGGGTTCCGGCGACGATGCGCAGGAGCGTGGACTTTCCCGCGCCGTTGGGGCCGAGGATGCCGACGCGGCTGCCGTCGTCGAGGCCGACCGTGACCCCTTCGAGGAGCTTACGCGACCCGGCGAGAGCACCGACGTTCTGTGTTCCGAGCAGGTGCGCCATCAGATGGCCTCCGTCGATTCGATGCGGGCGCCGCGCGCGGGCCCGTGGGTGGGGATCGCGCGCGCGACCGTGGGCGCGGCGCTCAGGGCATCCGCGAGGGAGCGGGCATGCTCGGCGTCGCGCGCGAGGACCGCGACGGTCGGGCCGGACCCGGACAGCGTGACCGCCAGGGCTCCCGCGTGGCGCGCGGCGGCGATAGTCTCGGCCAGCTCGGGGCGCAGGCGCAGTGCGGGCGCCTGCAAGTCATTCACGAGGCAGTGGCGCAGTTCTTCGGGTCCCGCGCACAGGGCGGCGACTTCCTCGGGCGTCGGCTCGGCCAGGGCGGGCGCGTGCTCAGCGCCGACCCGGTCGAACTCTCGGAACACCGACGGAGTGGACAAGCCCTCGTGGGCGAGGAGCATCACCCAGTGGTGCTGCGCCCCGGCCTCGTCCCCCTCGCACAAGACACTCATGTGGTCGCCGCGCCCGGTTCCCAGCGCGATGCCGCCCGCCAGGCAGGCGGGCACGTCGGCGCCCAGCGAACGGCCGATCGTCTCAAGCTGCTCGGCGCCCAGGCCCAGCTGCCACAGCTCGTTGCACGCCACCAGGGCGGCGGCCGCGTCGGCGGACCCACCGGCCATGCCGCCGGCGACGGGGACGCGCTTGTCGACGCGGATGCTCAGTCCCGCGGCGGTGGACGCCCAGGGGCCAGCGGCGGCGAGGCGCTGGAGGACGCGTGCGGCGCGCACCGCCAGGTGGGCCTGCGGGTCCAGGTCCGCCATCGCGCGGGTCGTGGCCTCGTCGACGCTACCATCGGGCAGGTAGGCGACCGTCTCGACGCGCACGCCCGGAGTCTTGGAGGTGCGCACGGTGACGGTCTCGCGCAGGTCCAGGGCCTCGAAGACCGTGACCAGCGGGTGGTAGCCGTCGGGCGTGGGCGCACCCACGCGCAGGGTGAGGTTCACTTTGCCGGGCGCACTGGCGCGCACTTCACGCATGCGGTTCCTTCTTCCTACCGTTTGTCATACCGGCGGCCCTCAGCGGGCCGCGGTCGAGGGCGCGAGGGTGCCACGGCCTCGGGCGTCGATGACGGCGCGTCCCAGCTCAACGAACTCGTCGATCGAGAGGGTCTCGCCGCGGCGCGTCGGGTCGATGCCGGCGGCGGACAGGAGGGCCTCGGAAGCCTCAGGACCGCCCGCCCAGTTCTTGAGGGCCGCGCGCAGGGTCTTGCGGCGCTGGCCGAAGGCCACGTCGGTGACCTCGAAGGTGGCGCGGCGCAGCTCGTCGTCCCCGCGCGGAGCCTCCAGGCGCGTCAGGCGCACGAGCGCGCTATCCACGCCGGGCACGGGCCAGAACACGGAGCGGCCGATCGTGCCGGCGCGCTCGACCGAGCCATACCAGGAGGCCTTCACGGAGGGCACACCGTAGGTGCGCGATCCGGGGCCGGCGGCCAGGCGGTCCGCGACCTCGGCCTGGACCATGACGACGACGCCCTGGATGGACGGGAAGGCCTCGAGCATGTTGAGCAGAACCGGCACGGCCACGTTGTACGGCAGGTTCGCGACAAGCTTCGTGGGGGCGGGCCAGTCCACGCCGAAGTCGTCGACGCCGCTGATTTCGGTGGCATCCATGGTGACGACGTGGAAGCGGTCGGCGGCCTCGCTCATGCGGGCGCGCACCGTCTCGGGCAGGGCGGCGGCCAGGGGCGGGTCGATCTCGACGGCCCGCACGCGCGCGCCGACTTCCAGGAGCGCCAGGGTCAGGGAGCCGAGGCCGGGGCCGACCTCGACGACCTCGTCGCCTTCTTCGACGCCACCGGCTGCGACGATCTTGCGTACCGTGCCCGCGTCGTGCACGAAGTTCTGGCCGAGCACCTTTGTGGGGCGGATGCCGAGCGCCTCGGAGATGGCCTTGACTTCGAGGGGGCCGAGCAGGCCCGTCTCGGAGGGGACGGCACCCTCGGGCAGGGTCGGGTCGAGGCGGCTGCGCGTGTCGCGCTGGTTTCGGGGGCTGGAGGATCGGCTCACGCTGGCAAGTCTAGTGCACGGAATGGACGAGGCCGGGGCTAGGTGCCCTGTGAGGCTCGGAGCGTCACTGAGCGGGGGCGGGCGGCAGGATGACGCGCACCTCGTACTTGCTGGCCTGCTCACCCAGAACAGCGTTGACCTGCTTCTTCACAACGTCTTCCAAACGCCCCTGCGCCTTGTCCAGCAGGCCCTTGGAGACAGCCTCGTCTTTCGCGGCAGCCTCTCGATCAGCCAAAAAGGAGGTAACCTCTCCAACCTCAATCTGGTTAACGGGGGAGAAAGACTGGTCGTAGGTCTCGACCGAGGCAGGGTCAATGGACGCGGAGAGAACTTCGACGGCAGGCACGGTCACCGTCACAACATGACCCGCCTCGTCAACCTCGACCTGACTACTGCTCACATCGGCCACTCCAGCCTTGACCTCTCCCGAATACGTGATGAGGTAATGGGAGCCTGTGCCCGGCACTTCCATGCCGAATACCTTGGTTCCCTCCTCAGAGTATTTCCCCACCTGGGTGAAGTTGTAGGACTCGGTGGCAAGTTCACCAATGTCGGCGAAAGAGTTTTTCACAAGGGTCGTGTCAACGGTAACGACAGGTTCGCCACCCTGGTCCCCGGACCCCATGCCGAATACCGGGGCAGCCTTCATACCACCGGCGAATCCTGCACCTGCGATCACCACAGACGCAACCAACTTAGCAACGGTGGAAAAACGCATGATGACCTCACTGACACAATCACGATGAATATTAGGTAACCTTCATGGGAATTGTATGGTACGTGTCAAGATGCCACAACCCCGACGCCACGCGGATAGGTTGAGCGCATCCGGATAGGTTAGCCACATCCGGATAGGTTGAGCGCATCCGGATAGGTTAATAAGCTATCCAGATGTTCATTACCTATCCGGATGTTCATTACCTATCCGGATGTTCATTACCTATCCACATATCAACGGCGAGCCAGACTGTCGCCTTCCCCAAGAATCTCGCACGTAATTTAACCTGTTCAGTTTTTAGCCACGGCTCAAAACCGCATGTTTTCAACGATACAATTTCAAATCCTGAAAAACACGGAAGGAAATTACGTGCGAAATTGTGGCGGTAGCACGCATGAGAGCACAGGAAAAGGCCGGGCCCGACAACACGCGTTGTCAGGCCCGGCCCTCAGTTGCTTTCGGGCTCAGTACCAGCCCACAGCGTTGGAGTGCGCCCACGCGGAGCAGGGCGTGCCGTAGCGGCCCTTGATGTAGCCGATGCCCCAGTTGATCTGGGTGATCGGGTTGGTGCGCCAATCGGCACCGGCCGAGGCCATCTTGGAGCCCGGCAGCGCCTGCGGGATACCGTACGCGCCCGAGGAGGCGTTCTCGGCGTAGGGGTTCCACTGCGACTCGCGGTTCCACAGGAGGACCAGGCACTGGTACTCACTGTCGCCCCAGCCCTGGGCTGCGATGATGGGCTTGGCCAGCGAACGCGGGTCCTCACCGGAGTATGTGGTGGGGACCGCACCCGCGGCAGCGGCAGCTGCAGCGGCGGCGGCAGCCGTGGCGGAGTCAGTGTTCTTCGTGTCGGCTGCGATCGCGGCGATCTCTCCCTTCGTGGAGATCGTGCCGAGCTTCGCACGGTAGCGTACGGAGGTCGTGCCGTCCGCCTCAACCTTTTCCTCGAGGGTGGCCTTCGGGTCAATGCCGGCGGCGACGAGGGCGGCCGGCGTGGCCTCCTTCGTTCCTTCGCTGCGCACCTGGGTCACGGGCTGGGACGTGGAGTGCTCGGTGATCGGCACGGAGGTCAGGACCTCGTCGCCCTTCTTTTCCTGCCACACGGTCCACGTGGTCGCGCCGTTGACGCCGGCCGTCGTGACCTGGGACTCGCCGACAAAGAGGTCGGAGCTGGTCGTCGTCGTCTCACTGAAGGGGATCTCGACGGTTTCGGTGGCCTCACCGCGGGTGACGCGGCTGACGTTGATCGACAGTTCGCCGGCCTCGTTCGTCGTGACGTTCACGCGGTCGAGGGGGTGCACGGAGACGCCGGCGGCCTCGAGGATCGCGCGGGCGTCCTGCCCGGGACGTACAGCGACCTCGCGCGTCGTGCCGTCCACTGTGACGACGACGTTGCGAGCGCGGGACACGAGCGGGGTGAGCTCGTCACGCGACGAGGAACGGTCTGCGGCGAGGCTGACGGCCGAGCCCAGCGGAGCGGCATCCGCAAGGATCGCATCGGCCGACGAGGCCGTGGTCCACAGGGTACGGGTCTGACCGTCGACGGTCACCGTGTACGGCTTGGAGGTACGCACGACGATCGTGTCGCCGTCGCGCACGGCCTCGCCGGTGCCGGGCTGAACGAGGTCGTTGCTGCCGACGCTCACGCCAGCGGCATGCAGCGCGTCACCGACGGTGTTACCCCAGGAGGTCACGGGGCGCGATACGCCGTTAACCTCAAGCATGACGGATGTGTGCGAGGAGGCGACACCGACGCCGGCGACGCCGAAGACACCCGCAGATGCGAGGGCGGCGACGCCGAGGACGATGCGCGGGGAAGGCGCAAAGGAACGCACGTGGGCGCCCAGGACGTGCAGGGCGCTTGCGGCGGATGCACTGAGGGAGGTGCTCAGGTGGTGGTTCACGATTCTCCACTTACTCGCTATTGGTACTGCTGGTCAGCTTAACGTGCACGCACGCGGGCGCGCCAGACTCTGGCCGCGCCCGCGTGCAATGTCACGTCAGACGAGGCCCAGCTTGTAGGCGCAGCCCCACTGGCCCCAACCGGAGCGCTGCTGGAGCATGCGCGCACGCATGGTCTGTTCCTCTGCGGAGGCATCGGAGGGCAGGCCGGAGCCGCCGACGGAACGCCACGTCGGCAGAGAGAACTGGTACATGCCGTAGTAGCCGTTGCCCGTGTTGATCGACGGGTTGCCGCCGGACTCGCATTGGGCGATGGCCGCCCAGATCGCAGCGTCGTCGCCCGAGACCGCTGCGGGAGCGGACGCAGACGAACCGGACGAGGAGGAACCCGAAGAATCGGACGAGGAGGAGCTGGACGACGTATCCTCGGCCTTCTTCGCCTTCGTGCCCTTGGCGACGATGCGCTTGGTGGGCTCGGTGCGGGTCGTAGACAGGACGGCGGAGACGGTGACGTTGCCGTCGATGGTCTCCTGGTAGGTCTCGGTCACCTCGGAGCCGGCAGCGCCTTCCTGCACGGTTTTCTCGGTGCCTTCTTCGGCCTCGGCGTCCTCGCGTTCTTCGGTCTCGTACGGGATCTCGGTCGTGGTGGACACGGTGCCGCGCACGACGCGTGCGACGCGCAGGGTGGCCTCGCCGCCGTTGTGTTCCATGGTGACGCGGTCGATCGGACCGGCGGTGACGCTGGCCTTCTCGAGGATCGCGGTCGTGCCCTCGTCGGAGGAGACAACGACGTCCGTCGTGGTGCCGTCGGCGACGACGTGGACGGTCTGGCCGGCCTCGGCGACGGGCATCTCGGCGCGGGTGTAGGAGCGGTCGGCCGCCATGGACGCGGCGGAGGCCGGCAGGGCGGAGAGCACGCCGGAAATCGACGAGGCCGTGGACCACGCCGTGGTCTGGTTGCCGTCGACGGTCACGTCGTACTCAGTCGCGGTGCGCACGACGACGGTGTCACCGCTCGCGATGGTCTGGTTGGAGGCGGGGGCGACGAGGTCGTGGTCGCCGACGGTCACGCCCGCGCTGTGCAGAGCGTCGCCGGCGGTCGTGAAGAAGCCCGAGACGTCGCGGGTCACACCGTCAACTTCGACGGTGACGTGGCGATAGGAGGTGCCGATGGCAGTGGCCGCGGTGCCGGCAACCAGAAGGGCCGTCGCGGCTGCGACGGAAATGACTGTTGTACGAGAGGGCTGAAAGCTCACGTGTCTCCAGACTTTGTAGGTTCCGTTTCGGGGCCGCGCCGACGCATCCTCCGCTCACTGCGGGCACATCAGACGGGCAGGCCGATTCGGACTGACACTCCCACCGTAACCAATTTGTTACCGTCGCGCGACCACTTTGACGCAATTCACCAGTCAGAGAATACGCTCAAAACGGCCGCGCTGGGCCCGATAACCCGCGCTCATCACAGGAGAGAAACCCTCACCAGGTGCCGTAGACCGCCTCGGTGTTCACCCGGAGTTGGTCGCACGCCGCCGCCTCGCTGACGCCCCACTGATCCGCGATGAAACGCACCGTGTGCGCCATGACGTAGGAGGCGTTGGGGCAGCCGCGCCACGGCACCGGGGTCAGGTAGGGGGCATCGGTCTCGACAAGGACGAGCTCGCGCGGCAGGACCGCGAGCGCGGCGCGCAGGTCTGAGTTCGCGGGGTAGGTGATGGGTCCGGCGAAGGAGGCGTACCATCCGCGCTCGGCGAGGCGCTGCGCCATCGCCGCGTCTCCCGAGTAGCAGTGGAAGACGATTCGCTGGTCCGCGCTCGCGCGCTCGTCGAGGATCGCCAGGGTATCCTCGTGGGCGTCGCGGTCGTGGATCTGCAGGGGCAGGCCGGAGCGCTGCGCCATGTCGATGTGTGCGCGGAAGGATTCCTTCTGCGCCTCACGGCCCGGGTCGGCGGTGCGGAAATAGTCCAGGCCGCTCTCCCCCACCGCGACGACCATCGGGTCGCCCAGGCGCGCCTCGACGGCGGCCAGGGCCTCGTCGAGGGGCACGTGGTAGTCGCGCACCGTCGGGGTCAGGCCGTCGGGCGAGTGCTCCGCGCAGCCGGCGTGCAGGGCCGCATCGTTGGGGTGGATCGCAATCGCGACGCGCACACCCTCGTGGGCGCGAGCCAGCTCGATCATCGGGTCGAAGTCGGGCAGCTCGCAGGCGCTCGAAATCATCCGGGTGACACCCACCTCGCGGGCACGCTCCAGCTGGTCCTCGAGGCTGAGCGCCACGCCCTCGCGCCGGGGAATCTCGCCGACGTGGGTGGGCAGGTGCGTGTGGTTGTCCACCACGGGCACCGCCAGGGGTGCGGGCGCGTCGGGCCAGGGACGAGGCTTACGCGAGCTCATGCGAAGGGAGGATCCTTTCGGGGTTGCGAAGGGGACGTCAGCGGGCGAGCACGACGCCGCGAGAGACCTCTTCAGCGGCCTGGTCACCCAGGAGCTGGCGCACGAGTTCGAGGCCAAGTTCGAGAGCGGTTCCGGCACCTCGGCTGGTCGTGATGAACTCGTCGGCGACGACGGGGTTCTCGTGGACGATCGCGCCACCCTCGGCGATGGCCCTGACGAACGCGGGATTCGCGGTCGCGTGGCGGCCGTCGAGGATGCCCAGCTCGGACAGGATCGAGGGGGCCGCACAGATCGCTGCGATGGGCTCAGACGCGTCGGAGCGGCGCAGCACCTCGGCCTGGATGGCGGGCGTGGCCTTCAGACCCAGGGTGCCGGGCATGCCGCCTGGCAGGAAGAGGACGGTGTAGGTGGACAGGTCCACATCCTCGAGCATGAGGTCGGCGACGACGCGGATTCCGTGCGAGCTGGTCACGTGGCGGGCGTCGGTCACGGAGATCAGGTCGGAGCGCACGCCGGCGCGGTACAGGACGTCGGCGACGGCCAGGGCCTCGACCTCTTCGAAGCCGTCGGCCAGCATGATGGCGACGGTGGCGTCGGTGGCAAGCTTCTCGGGAGTGGGCATGATTCCTCTTTCCTCGCGGCTACTCAAACAAGGGTTACGTCCAGGTTAGCGCAGCCGCGCGCGCCCCGGAAGCGAGCCACGGCCTCGCCCCGAAAGGGACGAGGCCGCGTGCGTCACTCGGAGCGCAGGGCTTCGACCGGGTCCTGGCGCGAGGCGCGCGAGGCCGGGATGACGCCCGCGATGACGGTCAGGCCGACGGACACCGCGATGAGTGTCAGGGCCGTGAGCGGCGAGAGCTGGGCAATATTCTCGACGTTGAACGAGGAGTAGGCGATGCCGTTCGCAACCGCACACAGCCCGTAGGTGACGCCCACGCCCATCAGGCCTGCCAAGAGGCCTTCGATGACGGTCTCGGCGTTGAACACGCGCGACACGTCGCCCTTCGAGGCACCGATCGAACGCAGGATGCCGATCTCCTTGCGGCGCTCGAGGACCGAGATGTAGGTGATGATCGAAATCATGATCGAGGAGACCACCAGAGAGATCGACACGAAGGCGATGAGCAGCCAGGAGATGATGTCGACGATCTTGGTCACCGAGCTCATGAGCGCACCCATGACGTCGGAGTAGGTGATGACCTTGTCGGTCGCCCCCGCCGCCTTGTTGTCGGCGTTGTAGGCGTCGAGCGCGGCCTTCACCTTGTCCTTGTCCGCGAAGGACTTGGGGTAGATCGAGATGTTCGACGGGGAGGCGATGTCCGCCCAGCCTAGGTTCCTCAGGTTCGTGTCCAGGGTCGGGACGTTCGTGGAGAACATGGTCGCCATGAGGGCGGCGAGGGACTTCTCGTCCAGGTTGGAGTGGAAGGCGTCGGCGAATGCCTGCGGATCGATGGAGAAGGCGCTGGACATGTTGGTGGCGAACTGCTCCATGGTCGCGCCGATCTGGTCGCCGATCACGGTCGACAGCTGCGTCATCATCGAGGTCATCGCGTTCGTCATGGCTTCCTGCATGACCTGCCCAATGACGGCGCTCACGCCCTGGGTAAGAGTGCGACCCAGCTGGGCGGCGATCTGCGCGGAGATCGCGTTCATAACCTGAGTGGAGACATCGGTGCCGATCTGGGCCAGGGCCGGGTCATTGCCGAGCGCCTTCGTCAGGTTCGCGGCGAGCTTGTCGGAGTCAACGACCTGGTCCGAGGAGACCGCCGCTCGCAGCTGCTCGAGCACCTCGGGCTGAGAGAAGTACGCCGAGGCCAGGGTCGCGAAGTCCGTCGTGCCGCCCGCCTCGATCTGCTCGCGGGCGTAGTCCTGGAATCCCTGGGCGATCTGGGAGGCTTGTGCACTCAGGTATTCGGCCGCGCCATCCTTGACGGCGCCGTCGGCCAGGGCCGAGCGGATGATCGTCTGGAAGTCGACGTTGGCCAGCTGCGGCAGGTCCTTGCTCAGCTCCCCGAAGTCGAGGCCGGACAGGTCGAAGGCCATGCCCGATTGGGCACCGGACTGGGCGGCGAGGGCCGACAGGTCGATGGTCGACAGATCCAGGCCCGACATGTCGAGATTGGAAAAATCGAGGCCGGAGAAGTCCATGCCGGAAAAGTCCAGGCCAGACAGGTCCATCTGCATCTTGCTGGGGTCGATCTGGAAGGCGGCAGAGAGCTTGGACTCGTCCACCGTGAACAGGGAAGACATGTCGAAGCCGCCGGACTGGCTCTTCTGGTTGTCAGCCAGCTCCTTGAAAGTTTTGCCGGTGAACACATCGACGTCGGGCTTGGCGCGTTGGGCCTTAACGATCGGGCTGGCCGCCGCCTCCTCGATGATCTGGTAGGTCAGGGCGGGCGTGTAGGCGATGCCCTGGCGCAGGGCGCCGCCCTTGTCGGAGTTGGGCTTGACGATGCCGGAGATCGTCAGCTGTTGGCCGCCGTCCACGAGCTTCTTCATGTAGTCCGCGTCGGAGGAGCGGTCCGTCCAGACCTTGTAGGTGTCATCCCACGTGTACTTGTCGAAGGCGTTGACGCGCCGGAAGGTCGTGCCCAGGATCGCGGAGTAGTCGTAGGTCGCGGTACTGGCCCCGGACTGCGCGCCCGACTGTGTCCCGGACTGCTTCTTATCCCCCAGGGCACCCTGGTAGTACTGGCGCATGAGGTCGTCGAATTCCTTGTGGTCTTTCAGACCCAGGGTGTATTCGAAGATGTTGGGGATGTTGCCGTCCTCGTCCAAGACCAGGACAACCTGGTTCGCCCCGCTCGGCCAGGAGCCGGCGACCACGTCGTACGCGGAGGTATACAGCGAGGTCGTGGCAGGCATCTGATAGAAGGGGTTGGTGACCATCATCGAGGAGAAGGCCCCGGAGCCGAAACCGGTTTCCATCTGCTTCATCGACTGGTCGGGGCTGACCTGCACGGTCGCCTTGGACGTGTCGGACTGGTAGATCTGCGGGACGATGTCGTAGTCGTACTCGATCGCGTTGACCATCGTGTTGATGTCGCCGCCGTTGTTGTCCAGGTACGTCTTGAGGGAGGCTAGGTCGTTGGTCTTCGCGTCGCGGATCGTGTCTGCGAAGGTGCGCAGCTTGGAGACGCCGACCTTGCCGTCGGGCGCAGGCTGGGAGTCTTTGGAGTCCGAGGCCGACACGGACAGCGCGGCCGTCATGTCGATGCCGGTTTTCTGGATCGTCAGCGGATACGCGCCCAGCGTCTCCTCTTCTGTTTTGGCGATATAGGCGTTGGTTCCGTTGGCCAGCGCGAGGATCGCAGCAATGCCGATGATGCCGATGGACCCCGCGAAGGAGGTCATGAGGGTGCGGCCCTTCTTCGTCATTAGGTTGTTGGCCGACAGGGACAGGGCCGTCAGGAAGCCCATCGAGGTGCGGCGCGCGGGCTTGGCTTCGCGGCGGTCTTGCGCGGTGGGCACAAAAGGATCGGAGTCAGCGACGATGCAGCCGTCGGCCAGCTCGACGATGCGGGTCGCGTACTCGTGGGCCAGCTCGGGGTTGTGCGTGACCATGATGACGAGGCGGTCGCGGGCCACGTCGCGCAGCAGGTCCATGACCTGCACGCTCGTCTTGGAGTCGAGGGCACCGGTGGGTTCGTCGGCCAGCAGGATCTCGGGGTCGTTGATGAGGGCGCGCGCGATGGCGACGCGCTGCATCTGGCCGCCCGACATCTGCGAGGGCTTCTTGTGGACGTGTTCGGCGAGGCCCACGCGAGTCAGGGCGTCGAGGGCGCGCTTGCGGCGCTCGGAGCGTGAGACGCCCGACAGGGTCAGGGCCAGCTCGACGTTCGCGAGAACGCTCTGGTGCGGAATCAGGTTGTAGGCCTGGAAGACGAAGCCGATGCGGTTGTTGCGGTAGGCGTCCCAGTCGCGGGCCTTGTAGTCCTTCGTTGAGATGCCGTCGATGACGAGGTCGCCGCTCTGGAAGCGGTCGAGGCCTCCGATGACGTTGAGCATCGTCGTTTTGCCGGAGCCGGACTGGCCCAGCACGGCCACGAACTCGTTGTCGCGGAACGCAACGGAGACCTTGTTGAGCGCCACCTGCACGAGGTTGGCGGTCTGGTAGGCCTTGACGATCTCCTTGAGCTCTAGCACGCTTCATCCTCACATCTGCTGTTGATTACGCATACAAGTCTAGGTGAGCGACCGTCACCCACGATCGCCGCTGTTCACTGACCGACCCCTGATCGTCCCCTGATAAGCCCCTGAACCCGCATGTCCCACGTCACATGACGCGCCCCAAAACCCTGCCCTGACCTCGTCCATCGGCTGTCTACCGGTGTGCGCGAGGCCGAGCGGCTAGACTGACCCCATGACCGACCTCACCCGGATTCTGGTGCCCAACGAGGGGCCGATCACCGACAAAGTCAAGGAAATCTACGAGCGTTCATTCCCGCCCGAGGAGCAGATCCCCCTTCCCGAGCTGCTGGCGAGCGCCCAGATGGACCAGGTCTCCTTCCTCGCGTGGATCGATCCCTCCCTGCCCGCGGGCGAGGACGGGGCCGGTAACGTGGTCGCCCTGACCTTCTCCTTCGTCTTCCCCGACCTGTTCTACCTGGGTTTCCTCGCGGTGGACGGGCGCACGCGCAGCGCGGGCTACGGCACGCGCATCCTCACCCACTTCCGCGAGCGCTACGGCGACGTGCCGCAGCTGCTCGAGATCGAGCCGGTCGTGCGCGAGGCCGCCAACTACCAGCAGCGCGTGCGCCGCCTGGCGTTCTACGAGCGCAACGGTTTTGCGGTGACGAACATGCTCACGCACGAGGCCGACCAGACCTACCGGGTTCTGGCGCGCGACGGGATCGTGAGCCCGCAGCGCCTGGAGGAGGCGCTTAACTCGGTCACCGACGACCCGGCGTACGCGTCGCGGGTAACGACGGACTGACGCGCCGACCTCGCTCGGTCGACGCAGGAACGATGATCAGTTGTCGACGCCGTGGCTGGAGACCAGCAGGATTTCCTCGTTGTCGAGTCGGGCGAGGGCCCCTTCCAGGGCCGCCGAGGAGAAGATTCCCTCGTCACGGGCCTGCAGGAGGGCGTCGCGCTGGGCGTGGATGGCCTCCAGGGCGAGTTCACGGATCTGATCACGCGTGAAGGAGCGCTCAACCTCCTCCTCGCTCAAGTCGACGGTGGCGCGGCCGTCGTCGTCCGTCTCACTCGCGGACACGGCGGCCTGGGTGGGCGCGTCGTGAAGGATGTCGGTGAGGACGCGGTCGGCCGCGCGGGCAATGCGAGCACTTGCAGCTTCATCCTCGACGGAGACCGCGTGACCGATGCGTGAGAGGGTGCGCGAGACGCCGGCGGACAGCAGGGTCTGTCCGTCGACCTCATGGATCGTCTGGGCGAGCGCCGTATCCACCAGTGCGCAGCCCATGACCTTCAGGAGCTTGGCGCGCTCATCTTCGGAGATGTCGCCCGTGGCCATCTGGGGCTTGACGATGCGGATGAGTCCGGGCAGGGTCAGGCCCTGAATGACGAGGGCGCCGGCAGCGATGAACAGGGCGATCGTGAGCAGCAGCGCGCGCATCGGGGCGTGCGTCGAGATAGTTTGCGCGGCCGCCAGGGTGATCGCTCCGCGCATGCCCGCCCACACGATGACGCTGCCCTCGCGCGGGCCCAGCGGCTCGTTCGCGAAGTAGTCCAGGTCCGATCCGCGCATGGCGTTGCGGCGCGCGCGCCGCTTGAGGCGGCGACGATAGTGGTTAAGCGCGTTCTCCCAGTGCTCGGGGCTCAGGTCGCGGGCCTGAAGCATGTCGGCATCGACTTCGCTCGCCTTGTGCATGCGTTTCTCGAAGCGCGCGATTCGCGAGTTCTCAACTTCGTAGCGGCGTTGACGGTGGGTACGGCGGTGGTCCAGCCAGGCGAGCATGATGGCGATGAAGATGGCTCGCATGACCATGATGAGCGCGCCGAGGATGACGGCGAGGAACGCGGCGAAGGCCAAGCCGCCGGAGAACGCGGCGGTCTCCTCGACGATACCGAAGGCCTGCAGGCCCATCGTCAGGAAAATCCCGCTCTCCAAGACGAGCGTCATGGTCTGCCAATTCTGCTGGGAGAATCGCCTGTTCGCCGCGGAAATCGTGGCGGCGCGGCGGCGCGAGACGACCAGGCCGGCGACGACAGCAGCAACGAGGCCGGAGCCTCCCAGGTGCTCGGCGGGGATCGATGCGATGAAGGGCATCGCGAAGGAGAAAACCGTGTCGGCCGAGGGCTCCTTGATGAGGGCGCGCAGACGCACGCCGACCTCGCCGACGACCCATCCAATACCCGCAGCGATACCGAGGGCGATGGCGACCTTGCCGATGAGCAGGCCCGGGTTGAGGGCGTGTTCGTCGGCGGCCAGGCCCGCGCTCATCGCGGCGGACAGCAGGACGAGCGAGGTCGCGTCGTTAAAGAGCCCCTCGCCCTCGAGGACAGTGATGATGCGGTGAGAGACGCCGGAGCGTTTCGCAATCGAGATAGCGACCGCGTCGGTCGGCGACAGGACCGCGCCGAGCGCGACGCCCCAGGGCAGGGAGATCGCGGGGACCAGCCAGTTGATGACGAAGCCGACCGCAAAGGCGGACAGGAACACGAGGGGAATCGCGAGCATCGCGACGGCCTGCATCTCACGCCGGAAGTCCATGGTCGGCATACGAACGGCCGCCGAGAACAGCAGCGGCGGCAGCACCATCTCGAGGACGATGTGCGGCTCGATCTCGATGGCCCCCACCTGGGGCAGGAACCCAATCGCCAGGCCGATGACCAGCAGGATCAGGGGGGATGCCACTCGCACCTTGGGCGCGATGAATTGGCATGCCACGATGATGAGCATTCCGGCCACGGCGATAAGAAGGGGTTCCACAGGCTAATTGTATTGCGAGCAACCCACGCGGCGTCGTTGTCATCTCACCACAGCGGCTACGCGCGCCGCGAACTCGCGCGGCGTACCACGCCCCGCCCGCATGGCCTCGACACCATCCCCGAATGTCAAACAGATCCACACGATCAGAGCACGTTGTACAATCGACGCATCGTTTCAAGGAGGTTCTCATGACCGCTTACGACCACTCATCGGGGTACACCTACGGCACCGATGCCGTCCCCGCATCCCCGCTCACACTCGAGGATCTACGCCAGATCGAGGCCGCCGCGCACGTCCAGCCCGGTGACGCAGAGCTGCTCTCTCGAGCAGAGCCAGTCCTGGCGCCACACGCCATGGAAATGGTCGACACGTGGCGCGGGATTCTGGCTCAAAAGACGTATCTGGCAGCCCATTCCGCGCACCCGGACGGACAGCCGAACCCCGAGTACGCGCAGGCCTCAAAGCCGCGTTTCGCCCAATGGATCATCGACATGTGCACGCGCGAGCGGGATCAGGCATGGTTGGACTACCAGTACCTGATCGGAGCTCGACACATGACTGCGGCGAAGAACGCGGCGGATGGGGCGGACTCGACGCCCTTCGTGCCACTACGCTACGTCCTCGCCTTCATCGCTCCGACTGTGGAGGTCGGCCACCGTCTCCTGGCGGAGGGCTTCGAGGGCGACGAACTGAGCGCCGTCCGCGATGCCTGGACTCGCGCGGTCACCGTCGCCGTGACAGTGTGGGCGTATGCCTACCGCGATCACCCTGAGCAGTTCTGATCCGGCGCTCGCCACCTACGACTCCCCCATCGGTAGCATCATGCTGGCCGCGCGGGGCGGTGCGCTCGTCGGCTTGTGGGTGGCCGGGCAGCGCTTCTTCGGCTCGCCCTACGGCATCGACGAGGCCTCGGCGCGCTCGGCGCTCAACCTGACCTCGCCCGATTCCCGGGAGGTTGTCCTCGCCGAGGCCGGGTGGGACGAGGCTGACGCGCGAGCTCTGGGCGCGGCGGTGGCCTGGCTCGACGGATACTTCGCGGGCGAGTCCCCCTCCCCCACTTGCGTCCCCCTCGCACCCGAAGGCACGGACTTCCAGAGACACGTGTGGGAGGCAATGGACACTATCCCCTACGGCGCGACGCGCACGTACGGGCACCTCACGGCCACGCTGTGGGACGCAGGCGTGCCCGCATCGGCCCAGGCGGTCGGCGGAGCGGTGGGGCGTAATCCCCTACTCCTGATCCGCCCCTGCCACAGGGTCGTGGCGGCCACCAGCCCCGGCGGCTACGCGGCGGGAAGGGACGTGAAAGCCTGGCTGCTTGCGCACGAGGAGGCCACGGCCTCATCTGCCAGCTGACTCAGCCGTTCGCCCGGTCGGCCTCGATCGCCTGCTCGACCAGGGCCTCGTCGACGGGCAGAGCCTCGCGCGCGTATGCGGCGGCATCATCCTGGGTGTCGGCGATCTGCTCGGCGATCGAGTCGGCCTCGCGGCGCAGCTCGGTGCCATCAACGACCGAGGCCTGGGCGAGGGTGCGCGCCTGGGCGCGGTGCTCGTCCGTGTACTCCAGGTCGTCGGCGTGCTTGCGCACGAGGACGCGAATGAGCTTGCGACGCAGGTTCTCCTCGCGCGGGACGGCGGAGCGCTCGCGCAGCCAGCCGACCGCGAGGACGACGAGGAGGGCGACGCCCAGCCACCCGATGATCGGATACATGCCGCCGATCAGCTTCTTGAAGCCCATGAGCGAGGCCGCGTAGCCCACGGCGACGACGCCGACGAGGACGATGCGCATGCGGGTGGTCTCCCCGCCCGAGAAGCGGCGCGCCGTCGAGTAGAACAGCGAGAAGACCGTGTTGTAGATGAGCGCGAAAATGATGAGAGTGTAGACGAAGGCGAAAGCCGGGTGGATCGAACGCGCGATCTCGAGGGCGGGAACATTCACGTCCCAGATCCGGTCCATGTTCAGGTACAGGCACAGGGCGTCTGCGCCGATGACGAGGGCGATGATAGTGCCGCCGATGCGGCCGGCGCGGCGGGCCTCGCCGATGCGCAGCACCGAGCCACCGAGCACGAAGGCCATCGCGATGCCGTTGACGACGCACAGCGCGAAGTAGTTGATCGTGGAGAGCCACAGGCCCGGCAGCGCCGGGGTGACCTGGGTGGCGGCGGCGTTCAGCTCGGCGACGCCCGGGTGCGGGGTGGCCAGCGAGTAGATGGTGAGGATCGTGATCGCGACGATGATCATGGGCGTGAAGACGCCGATCACCTTCATGATCCGGTCGAAGTCGAGGAAGGCCGTGAGAATAACCAACACCGCGCACAGGGCGCTACCCGCCCACGCGGGCAGGCCGAACTGCTGCTCGAGGTTCGCGCCGGCGCCCGCGAGCATCACGAAACCCATCGCGAAGCCCGAGAAGACGAGCACGACGTCGATGACGCGGCGCAGCGCCGGGTGGGTGATGCGTTCGAAGACCTCGTCGTGGTGGCCGGAACGGTAGTAGGAGCCCAGCTGGAGCGCGACGACGCCGAAGACGACGTTGAGGACGCCCAGGGCCGCGATGCCGATCAGTCCCTTCGCGCCGAAGGAGAGAAAGTATTGGAGCAGGTCCTGGCCACTCGCCAGGCCCGCGCCGATGATGACTCCCACGTAGGCGAAGGCGACAGAGAGGTACTTCTTGGACATAGGGTCCTTCCGATTGCGAACATGTCACGAGGCCGGGGCCTCGTTCCACGGTAGACGCTCACCTGGGTGTCAGGTATGTCCGTGGGAAATTGTTCACGCTCGAGAAGGCTCATCCAGGCACAGATGTGTACACAAAGTACCAAACTGACACCATGAACACACTTGCCACAACCCTATCGACTCGGGAGCTGCGCGCGAACCTCTCCGATGTCCTCGGACGAGCCTCCTACGGCGGCGAGCGTATCGGAGTGACGAAAAACGGCCGCCTCACTGCGATCGTGATCGGCGTCGAGGACCTGCTGGCCCTGGAAGAACTGGAGGACGCACGCGACCTCGAAGCCTTCCGCGAGGCGGTTCGCAACGACGACGGGCAGCGCGTGAGCCTGGCCGACCTGCGCGCTGAGCTCAACGACTAGCGATGTATCGCTCGTAGCGTCACTTGCCTTCGAGGAGCTGGATCGGCGGGCGCGGCGCCTGCATCGCGTTGATCGGAGCCTCAGGATCCGCGTAACCGAGCGCAAAACCGGTAATCAACTGGTAGCCCTCGGGGATCTCGAACTCGGCTTCGACAGGCTCGCGCCAGATGGCAAGGAAGCCGATCGGGCACGAGTCAACGCCGCGCGACTTGGCGGACAGGAACAGGGTCTGGAGCATGAGGCCGGCGTCCATGGCGCTCCACGGGAGCATGTCCTCGTGGACGAAGACGAAGCCCATGACGGGCGCGTCGAAGGCCGTGACGTTGCGGCGGGCAACACGGTTGCGCCCCTCGATGTCAGAGCGCTCGATACCGTGGATGCCGTAGAGGAGCTTCGCGACCTCGATCTGGGCGGGTCGCACCTCATCCGGGTAGCGCTTGCGCACTGGGAAGTCGCCGTCGGGAACGGGCATTTCGACGGTGGGATCCTCGGCCTTGCGGGCGTGGGCGGCGATCTCCTCGTCGAAAAGACGGCCGTAGTGCTGACGCAGGCGAGCGGCGCGCTCGCCCGTGGCCAGGGCGACGCGGAAGGCGCGCGTGTTGGACCAGGACGGCGCGGTCGTCGCATCGGCGAGGATCGCATCGAGGACCTCAGCGGGGATCTCCCGGTCCGTGAAGGCGCGAGTAGAGCGGCGCGAGGCGGTCAGGGCGGAAAAGTCGTTCATCTGCGCGGCGAGTGTCATGCGCCCAGGCTAACCCGGCCTCGTCCCCCGATCCACCCGGCCCACCCACCGGACAGCTGCCGCTTCGCCGGCTAGTGATCCCCGTTCAGCTCTCGCGAGATACCGCGCCCCGCCTCCAGCTCCGCAATACCGCGGTCAAGATGAGCAAGGTTGGCGCGCGAGGAAAAGCCATCAACCTCCAGAACGAAGGGAATCCGCTGCTCCCGCGCCACCTTCTTCGCAAAGATCGTGAACGCGGTATTCATAGAGAGACCCATTTCTTTGCAGGCACGCTCCATCGCAGCCTTATCCTCAGCATCGAGTCGAACAGTCACCGTAGCGGTCGCCATGCAACACCTCCACAATCAGCATATCGATAGCGCTATGCTATCAGACTGACATCATAATGAAGACTTTGAGAGCGCGCTCCACCCAAAGCATGCAGAAGTGCTGGCCTTACCGGGCCAGGGCTTGCTCGAAGGCCACCACGTCCTCCTCGGGCGTGGCCCACGAGGTGCCGATGCGCGCGAGGTAGCGGCCGTCGGGCAGGGTCTCCCAGATGCTGTAGCGCACCTTGTCCGACAGGCGCTCATGCCCGGCCTGATCGAGGGCCACAAACGTCAGGTTGGTCGGCGAGTTCATGGTGACCACGTACCCCGCACGCTTAAGGGCTTCGCGAATGCGGGCGGTCGCCTCGACGGCGGGCTCGCCGATCGTCAGGTAGAGGCCGTCCTCGAAAAGCGCCTCGAATTGCACGCCCAGGAGGCGCCCCTTCGCCAGGAGCGCGCCGTGCTGCTTCATGTGGGTGACGAACTGGCGGATCGACCCGCGCTCGGGGATGACCACGGCCTCGCCGAATAGAGAACCGCACTTGGTGCCGCCGATGTAGAAGACGTCGGTCAGGCGCGCCAGGTCGGCCAGCGTCACGTCGTTGGCGGGCGAGGCCAGCGCGTAGGCGAGGCGCGCGCCATCGGCAAAAAGCTTCAAGTCGCGCTCGCGACACACGGCGGAGAGCTCCTCGAGCTCCTTCAGCGAATAGAGGGTGCCGTACTCGGTGGGCTGCGAAATATAGACGAGGGCGGGGGCGATCATGTGGTCACGCGCGCCGTCGCCCTCCCACGCCGAGCAGATACGTTCGACGTCCGCTGCATTGATCTTGCCTTCGACGGCGGGGGTGTCGAGGATCTTGTGGCCGCCGCGCTCGACGATGCCGGCCTCGTGCATGTTGATGTGGCCGGTGTTGGGGGCGATGACGCCCTGCCAGGGCAGGAGGATCGCATCGATGACGGTCGCGTTCGTCTGCGTGCCGCCGACCAGGAAGTACACGTCGGCGTCGGGGGCCTGGCAGGCCTCGCGGATCAGGTCGCGGGCGCGCTCGCAGTGCTCGTCGGTGCCGTAGCCGCTGGACTGTTCCATGTTGGTGGCGACGAGGGCGTCGAGCACCCGGGCGTGCGCGCCTTCCTGGTAGTCGCTGGAGAAGTTCGGCAGCGCAGGAGAAGAATTCACGCGGCCATTATTCCACGCGGCGCCGCGCTTAGAGGCCAAACAGATCTGCGTGGGTTCCCGTCCGCGTGAGAGTCAAAACCAGGCGCTCGCCGTCCACGTAATAGATCAGCAGCCAGTCGGGCTGAACGTGACATTCACGATGCCCCCGCCACTCACCTCCGAGAGCATGATCCCGATGCACGACAGCAAGCTCCCGGCGTGCAGCCAACGTTCGAATAACCTCATCAAGACGATTCATGTCGAGCCCGCGCTTCATCGCACGCTTGTAGTCGCGCTTAAACTTCGTTGTCCAAACGACTTTCAGAGACATTAGCGCTTCAACTCCGCCAGAGCGTCTTCAACATCCATGGCCTCAACACCTGGATCAGAGGCCAGCTGCTCCGCTTCCAACATCGCCAAAACAGTCTCACGCTGCTGCTCATTCAGACGCAGATCGAAGGGCATTCCACCCACCCGCACGCTCTGACGTAGGAAAGCGTTCACAGCGGACGTCAGATTCATGCCGAGCTCCGCGTAGATCGCTTCGACCTCCCGCTTAAGATCTGCATCCATGCGCACACTAAAATTCACGGTTGCCATGCAAGAACCTCCTTTTGCATGTCATTATACATACATAACCTCTATCAAGACATGCACTTAAGGCGCAGTGAAGGGCTATCTCATGTCGACACACGACAGCACTATGAACCGGGACTCGCAGGCCTATTGGAACAAGCGGGCCGCGACGTTCACGAGAGACGCGACCAGCGACTACGAGCACTGGCTCCTGGAACTGCTCGCACTCGAGGCGGGCGAGGAGGTCCTCGACATGGGGTGTGCGACGGGCACGCTCGCCGTCCCCCTCGCGCGCGCCGGGCACCGCATCCACGGCTGCGACTTCGCCGAGGCTATGCTGGCCATCCTCGACGAGCGCGCGGCCGACGAGAATCTGCCGATCACCTCCCACCTGCTCGCCTGGGAGGACGACTGGGAGGAGGCGGGCCTGGGCGAGAACACCGTGGATGTCGCCTTCGCGTCACGCTCCCTCATGAGCGGGGACGTGCCCGCTTGCGTGCGCAAGCTCGACGCAGCGGCCCGATCACGCGCGGCGGTCGTCGTGCCCGACAGCCTGCTCCCCTCCCGCGACCCACGCTTGCTCACCTACCTGGGACGCTCGGCAAGGAGAGCGCGCATCGTCCGCGACGTGACCCGCGCGCTCGCACCCCTGGGACGCATCCCGGTTTTCGCGACCACACGCACCTTCCGTCCGATGCGTTTTTCTCCCTTCGACGAGGCCCGCGCGGATCTTCGTCGCCTGGCCGGCCCCGAGCCGTTCACCGCGCGCGAGCACCGCCTGTTCGACGCCTACGCGGCCCAGCACTTCGTGCGACGTGCCGCCGAATCCCCGTCCGGGGAGCCGTCGGAGATGTGGGTCCTCGACTACAAGTTGCCCGTCACCTGGGTGTTCATCGGCTGGCGCACCGACGGGCGCACGTGGGCGTAGGCGGCCCCGGCCTCACCCCTGGATTAGTCCGCGTCGGGGCGGCGCCTGCGGGCCTTGAGTTCCGAGCGCATCTTCTTGGCGTCCAGGCGGCGCAGCTTGGACGCGCGCGTCGGCTTCGTGGCGCGCCGCGGTACGGGCGGAGTCAGCGCCGCCCGCAGGATCTCACCGAGGCGCTCGCGCGCGGCGGCGCGGTTGCGGCGTTGGGAGCGGGTCTCAGCAGCCGTGATCGTGAGGACGGTTCCGGTGAGCCGTTCGCCGAGCGCCGACAGGGCACGCTCGCGCTGCTTCTCACCCAGGGCGCTCGTCGAGCCGAGGTCCAGGCTCAGCTGCACGCGCGAGTCAGCGGTATTGACGCCCTGGCCGCCGGGGCCCGAGGCGTGAGAGAAGCGTTCGATCAGCTCCCCCGCGGGCACAACGAGGCCGCGCGGGCAGCCGGGCCCGGGAGGGATGCGCAGATCGTCCATGCGTTCCAGTGTGCCACCGGCGAGCCGAGGCGGAGCGCCATGCCCCACCCCGGCCTCGTCAGTCGAGCAGGGAGGCGACGCGCGCCTTCAGGTCGGGCAGCACGTCGGCGGCGAACCAGGGGTTCTTCTTCATCCACATCTGGTTGCGCGGCGAGGGGTGGACCAGGGGAAAGTAGGCGGGCAGATACTGCTCATAGTCGCGCACGACGTCAGTCATTGACGCCGAGGAGGGCAGGTGCAGGTAGCGCCTGGTGGCATACGCGCCGACGAGGATCGTCATCTCCAGCTTCGGCATCAGGGCGAGCAGGCGCGGGTGCCACGTGTCGGCGAAGTCCTTGCGCGGAGGCAGGTCGCCGCTCTTTCCCGTGCCTGGGAAGTAGAAGTCCATGGGGACGATCGCGAGCTTGCCCGACTGATAGAAGGTATCGCGGTCGACGCCCATCCAGTCGCGCAGGCGATCGCCACTGCGGTCGTTCCACACTATGCCGGTTTCTTCGGCGACGCGCCCGGGCGCCTGGCCAACGATCATGACGCGGCACTCGGAGCCCGCGTAGAACAGCGGCCCCACGCCTCGCTTCGTGAAGGAGGCGTTGGCCGGGTCTGCGGCGATCTCCTCGGCGATTTTCTGGAAGCGCGGATCCATGATCTCAGGGGTCATGCCTCCAGGGTATGCCACCCCGCGAGCACGCGACCGCCGACGACTGCCAGGTCACAGGCCACGGAATGCGGAATTTCCCACGCAACACCGGCCCCTTATGCAGGCTCATAAGCGCTCCTCTCCTAAATTCCGCATGCAATTCCCCGACTACCCCTTTTTCCAACCCCACACAAACCCAGGAATCCCAACGATTACAATTCAAATCTCGAAAGACTAGCGCAGGAATTGCATGCGGAATTGGAGGAGAAACGCAGCGCGGAGAAAGCCACGCCAGTGACTAGCCACAGGCACACCGATGAGTAGCGATAAACACACCGATTGGTAGAGACGCATCGGGCGGGCATACAGTGGAGCGCATGACGACGACTGCACGCATGACAACGAACGGGCCGAGGCGCAGCCAGTGACAACACGACTCCTACGGCAAACCAATAGGTTCCGCATCACCGCCATCGTCGCGCTGTGCCTGCTCGCCCTCGCGGGGGTCACGTCGTTCGCGCTCAATCGTTCGGGCCACGGACAGAAGGACCCCACGGCCATTGCCTATGAAGATTACGAAGAAGACGAAGACCCACTCGCCGAGGCCGTCGCCTCCCTCATGGACACGGCCAAGTCGCTGCACGGCACGATCGACACGATCACTTACGAACAGAGCTACGAGGGGACGACATACACCAAGCAGGCGTACGTGTACGTTCCCGCATCCTACGCTTCAAACAAGCCTGCGAACGTCCTCTATCTGACGCACGGTTGGTGGGGGAACGCCGCCGGTTTGGCCTCCGGTGTCGCACCGGTCGTCGATGAGCTGGAGACGTCCGGCACGGCTGCACCGACGCTGGTTGTGTTCGCGACCTACTATCCGGACCGCTCGTTCGCGACGGACGACTATGAGGACGACTACGCGCTCAATCGCTTCTTTGCGACGAGCGAGATCGATACACTCATCGACACGATCGAGTCTCGCTACACGACGTTCGCCCGCGGGGACACCTCGGACGAGTCACTGCGCGCTTCGCGCAGGCACCGCGCCTTTGGCGGTTTCTCGATGGGCGCGACGACCACGTGGGACGTGTTTGCTCTGCGCCCGCAGTACTTCTATGGCTTCATGCCGATGGCTGGCGAGTCGTGGATCGGGCGCGAGGAGGAGGCCGACTCCCCGCGTATCGCCGAACTGGTGACCGCAGGCGTCGAGCGCGCCCAGTACGGCCCGCAGGACTTCCGCATCCTCGCGTCGGTCGGCTCAGAGGACCCCGCCCTGTGGGACATGACGCCGCAGATCGATGAGCTCCGCGAGGACTATCCCGACCTTATGACCGAGGACAGCCTGCAGCTGTGGATCGACGATGGAGAAAGCCACTCCATGGAGTCGGTCGGCAACCAGGTCGAACACAACCTGCCGCTGCTGTTCCCAGGCAAGTAGAGCTCGCCGCCCGCGCCACGTCATGACATTGCACTGCGCCCCGGCCTCGTTCCTTTTCTCAGGGACGAGGCCGGGGCGAGCTCTCAGATAAGAACCCTTATGCGCGGGGCTGGCGCTCCGCCCACTCGCCGAGGCTCACGCGCGGACCCGTGAAGAACGGGGTGTCCTCGCGCACGTAGAGACGCGCCTCGGTGTAGCGCTGGGCGTGCATGACGCCCTCGAGGCGATCCAGGCTGTCGGCCTCGAACGCGAGCACCCACTCGTAATCGGAGAAGCCGAAGGCCGACAGGGTCGAACCCTTGACGTCCGGGTACTGCGCGAAGCCGTTGCGACCATGTTCGGCCATGATGCGGGCGCGATCTTCGGGGGCCTTCAGGTACCAGTCGTAGGAGCGCACGAAGGGGTAGACCATCGCCCAGTCGCGGGGCGCGACGCCGCCGAAGCAGGCGGGAATGTGGCGCTTGTTGAACTCGGCGGGGGTATGCAGGCCCATGCAGGACCACACGGGATCCAGGAACTTGCCGAGCGCGCTGGCGCGCAGGCGGTGGTAGGCGTCCTGCAGGACCTCGGGATCGTCGTCGAGCCACCACACCATCAGGTCGGCCTCGGCGCGGAAGCCGGACACGTCGTAGAAGCCGCGGATTTCCGCGCCCGCGCCCTTCACGTAGTCCAGGGACTCGGCGATAATACGGCCGCGCTCGCCATCGTCGGCGGGCAGGGACTCACCGAGCGCGAACACGGAGTAGAGGGCGTAGTGCTGCTTGTTGTTGACCTCGTCGAAGTCAACGTCCGTCGCGTCGCGCGGGTCGGTGACGCGGGCGTGCGCGGCGTGCGAGTGGGGCGTCGCCTGGGTGCCCGCGTGGCGGGCCTGGTGGCGCGCGGCGTGCTCACCGACGCGGTCCGGCACTCCTGCGGGATGTCCCGGGTTTTCCGGGTTCTGCTCGGGCGGCACGACGGCGCGGGGATGAGGGGTAGACATAAAGTCCTCCTGGGTTGTAGCTGGTTGACCGGCGACTCGGGCGGGTGCGCCGGAAGTATGAGGGGTGTGTGCGGCACCAGCGTGGGCGCTCGCGGCGGCGGGTGCGGGATGTCTGGGGCGCGCCGGGGAGAGGCAGCAGTCGCTCGGGCAGACGGTGTGGAAGGGGCCGGTGCCCGTCACGGTGACGCGCGCAGGATTCTCGCCTCGCGCCTGGGCCGCGCGTTCTTCGAGGACGTCGACCAGGGAGGACACGAAGTCCGGGTCGGTGGAGACGGTGTCTGCGCGCTCGTAGGGAATCCCCAGGCGCGCGGCGGTCTCCTTCGCCTCTGTGTCGAGGTCGTAGACGACCTCCATGTGGTCGCAGATGAACCCGATGGGAACGACGACGGCGCCACTCAGCGCCTTTCCATCCACGGCATCCCGGGCCGCGGCGTCGCCGGCGATCTCCTCGAGGAAATCGTTGATATCGGGCTCGAGCCATCGGGCCTGCGGGGGTCCCGACCGCGAGCAATACACGAGGTCGTAGCCCAGATCCGCGCGCCCGAGGACGCGGCGCAGCTCCGGCATGATCGCGGCGATGAGGGCGTGGTGCTGGGCGACGTAGCTGATTTCGGTTGCGGGGGTTCCCGCCGGCGACGAGGCCTCACTCCTCTGCTGCTCGCGGTGATCGCCCGAGGCCGCCTCGGCCTCGTCGTTCGAAGGGTAGAACGGGAATGGCGAGGACCCTGCCTCCATGCTCACGGGGATGGAGTGGGTGACGAAGATCAGGCGAATCCCGGCTGGATCGACGCCGCGCGCCGTCAGAGCCTCCCAGGAACGCCGAACGGATGCGATCTGCGCGCTCGCCATGCCGGGGGTCGAGTAGTAGGGACGAACCTTGTCCAAGACGATGTCGGCGTCGGGGTTGTCGGCACTATCCTCAGCGCCCAGTACGATCGTCCCCCACTTCTCACGCAGGGCCTCCGAGGCCTCGGCGAGGTCTTCGCGATACTGACGACACCCCGAGTACGAGGCGTAGGCGGAGGTGGGCAGGACGAGGATGCGTCGAGCACCAGCCCCCGCGAGCTCGTCGAGTCCTTCGGTGACGAAGGGGTGCCAGTTGCGGTTTCCCCAGCCGACGGGAATGTCGTGCCCGCGCCTGGCAAGCTCCGCGGACAAGTCGGCGATCAGGCGCTTGTTGCAGGCATTGATGGGCGAGACACCGCCGAAGCGCTTGTAGTGCGCGGCGACCTGGAGCAGGCGCTCGTCTGGGATTCCGCGACCGCGCGTCGCGTTGCGCATGAACGGCAGAACGTCTTCCTCGCCGTTCGGGCCACCGTAGGACAGCAGCATGATCGCGTCGTAGGCATCCATACCTGGCACTTTCGCTCCTCCTTCAGGCCTCGCGCAGACAGTGTAGGGCCGCTTCCCTCCCCCACGCAGCGACAGATTGTCAGAAAAACTCATCATTTCAGCGTTTTCTCTCGCGGACACAGCACCACCTTGCACCCATTAGTTAACACTGTTAACCTTACTCGCGACACAAAGTTAACAGCGTTAACCGATGGGAGAGAAACCGTGTCACATCCACACGCCCCAGCCCTGGAGGCTCGGGGAATCCACAAAAGCTACGCCGCCCACGAGGTCCTGCGCGGGGTCGACCTGCGCGTCGAACCCGGTCAGGTCCTCGGCCTACTCGGACGAAACGGAGCGGGCAAGTCCACGCTCATCACGATCCTGTGCGGCCTGCGCCGCGCTGACTCTGGGACCGCATCCATCTGCGGCCACCGCCCCGCATCCACCGAGGCCGCACGGTCAATCGGATACGCACCCCAGGAGCTGGGTATCTACCCCGACCTGAGCGTCGCCCAGAATCTGGCGGCCTTCGGAGAACTGCACGGACTCGGCCGACGCGAGGCGGCCTCGCGCGCGGGTGAGGTCATGGAGCTCCTCGGTCTCACGGAGAAGCGAGGGCAGCGCGCCTCACACCTGTCGGGTGGGCAGCAGCGCAGGCTCCACACAGGCATGGCGATCATGCACCGCCCGCGCCTGGTGTTTATGGACGAGCCGACCGTCGGCGCGGACGTGGAGGCGCGCAGCCGGATCCTGCGCGCGGTCCGCCAGCTCGCCGACGACGGAGCGGCCGTCGTCTATACCTCGCACTACCTGGCGGAATTCGAGGAGCTCGGCTCCGACATTGCGATCCTGAACGAGGGGCGCGTCGTCGCTCGTGGTCCCCTCGAAGACATCATTTCCGCCCACGGGCGCGCCGAGGTCACGCTCGAGTTCGACCGCCCCGTCCCCTCGATCGACGGGTGGAGCGCCGACGACAGGTGCCTCCGGCACATCGGGGACGAGGCCGACCCGGGTTCGCAGATCGGCGAAGCCCTGGCCTCGCCCACCCTTCAAGGCGCGCGCCTGACGGACGTGCGCATCACCCAGGCGAGCCTGCACAACGCATATCTGCAGATCATCAAGGAGAGTGACCATGTCGCAGCTTAAGCAAATCGGAGCCATGACCCGCCTGAACATCCGCCTGCAGCTCACCGACCCGGTGCCCACGCTCATCCTGACGGTGATCCCCCTCGTCTTGATTCCTTTCATGATGCCGGCGTTCAAGTCGATGCTTCTGGCCGACGGCTACACGGGCGTGACCGGCGCCGAGCAGGCCGTTCCGTCGATCGCGATCCTCTTCTCGTTCCTGGCCGTGCAGAACATCATCAGCTCGTTCTTCAACGAGCGCTCGTGGGGCACGTGGGAGCGCCTCGAGGCCTCCCCCACCTCGCGCGCGTCCATTCTGACGGGCAAGGCGCTGGTCGCCTTCCTCATGCAGACCGTTCAGATCGCGGTTGTCCTCGCGCTCGGCGCTCTCGTTTTCGGCTATCGGCCGACCGGGTCCCTCGTCGCGCTCGCCGCGATTCTTCTCAGTTTCTCGGCGGTTCTGTCGGCGCTCGGCGTCGCGCTCGCGCTGTGGTCACGCAGCCGCGACGCGGCCCTGTCACTGTCGAACATTATCGGCATGCTGGCGGCCGGCATCGGCGGTTCCTTCTCCACGGTCTCCTCGTTCCCCGATTGGGCGCAGCACGCCGCGCGCCTGTCCCCCGCTTACTGGGCGATCACCGCGATTCACGAGGTGAGCCTGGACGGGGCGGGACTTGCCGACGTCGGGACGCGGATCGGCATCCTGTGGGGTTTCTTCGCGGTGATCGCGGGGCTGGCACTGGTACAGTTCCGGTATCACAGGGAGTAACGTCCACCGAAGCGGAGAGTCCATGCCTCAATCGAAGCAGCGCGCGCTATCGCGAGACATCATCTTGTCGACCGCGCTCGACTTGGTTGACGAGGAAGGGCTCTCCGCTTTGTCTCTGCGGTCTCTGGGAAAGCGTCTCGGCGTCTCCCAGGCCGCTTTTTATCGTCATTTCCCAGACAAGGCGGCGCTCCTGGAAGGCATTGCCGAGCAGGTCTGGCGACTCACTTTCGAGGCTTTCCTGGACCTTGTGGACACCGGGGCGGTCGATTCAGCTTCGACGCCCACGCACGAGGCATCGGAGCCGGCCGAAGGTACCCCCGCCTCGCCCCTGTTGGCCTACATGCGCTCCTACGCGCATTGCCTGGCATCAACACTGCGTTCCCACCCGGGCGCGGTCATGCTGCTGCTCACGCACCCGATGTCGACGCCCGAGCAGCTCGCGCTCCTGGCGCGCGTGTTCGTGACGCTCGCGCGGCGCGGTTTCACGCCGAACGCGGACATGCTGGGTCTCGTCAACGCGGTGTCGATCTACACGACGGCGTTCGTCGCCGCCGAGGTCGTTCCCCCGGTGGGTGGCTCCCCCGAGCGCCCGGCTGACCTGTCGGCCGCGAGCGCCGCGCTTGATCCCGAGGACGCGCAGGCGCTGCGCCCACTCATCGAGGATCTCCTGGACGGCCGCTACGATTTCAACGCCCAGTTTGAGCGTGGCCTGGAGGCGATCCTGCGCGGCTGGGAGTGAGGCTAACGGGCCAGTTCTTCGACCTCGCGCACGATGCGCTCGGCTCCGCCGAGGGAGGTTAGTTCCGCGCGCAGCCCCCGGATCCCCGAGGTCAGGGCCGGTTCATCGACGAGCCGGCGCGCTGCGCGGGCGATGAGCGCCGGCTTGGGCGCGCGCACGGTCAGGCCGCAGCGCGCGCTTTCCACGGCCTCGGCGTTGAATTGGCGCTCGAATACTCGACCGGGGACGACGACCTGCGGGACGCCGTAGGACAGGGCGTCCATCATCGAGTTTTGCCCGCCGTGGTGCACGAAGACGCGGGCTCGCGGCAGGAGCTCGGAAACGTCGAAGCGGGGCGCGCAGGTCACCTCGTGGTCCCCCACAGCGTGGACGGCCTCGGACACGCCCGCGACGTAGACGTCGCATCCGAGGGCCTCGGCGAGCTCTCGACCGGCGCGCACGGCGACGCCAGCGGGGACGCTGCCCGCACCGAAGTAGACGAGGACGCAATCGCGAGGCGTGACCGTCAGGGCGGGCGGCTCGTCCAGAAACCCGCAGTAGACGGCCCGCTCCCCCGTCCGCGGCTCCAGGGTCGGGCCACTCGGGATGAAGCGGCGCCGCATCCCCTCGAGAACGGTCAGGGACGAGGCCGGGGCGGGCATTCCCATCTCGCGCAGCAGGCGTCGAATTCCCGCGGATTTACGCGGGTTGGAAGCGTAGGAGGCGGTCGTCGGCTGCGAGGCGCTGCCCACGCACGGGATGCCCTCGGCGCGGGCGGCGATGACGGCGGCGAGGCTGAACTCCGAGTAGACGACGTCGGGGCGGATGGCACGCATGTGGGCGCGGAGGAGCTCGACGGCGGCGCGCGTGTAGCGCTCGTCAAGAGCACCGGTCAGCCAGAGGACCTCCTCGAAGCTGCGCACGGGCTTGCGGCCCATGAGGCCAAGGCGCGAGGCCAGGGGGAAGGTGTGGCGGGCAATGGCCTCGGGAAGGCCGAGGGGTGAGGGCACCGGGATCTCGAGCGTCGAAGCGATAGGATCGGCGCAGTTGCCGTCGTCTCCCCAGGCCAGGGTGACCTCGTGGCCGCCATCCCGGAAGGCGCGGGCGACGCGCTGCGCACGCGACCACGGCCCGCCCATCCGCGAGCGGGCGACCATGGGAACGACGAGAACCTTCACGATTCAAGGGTACGCCGCGTGCTCGGCATGCCCCGCCTCCGAAACCCTAGAGTTCGAGCCTCATGTGCACGAGCTCTTGGTAGCCCACAGACGCGGACCGATAGCCTCGGGGGTTGCGCCCGTACTCCTCGAACCCCGCGCGCCGATAGAGGGACACCGCGCGTTGATTGTCTGCCACTACCTCGAGCTCGAGCTGGGTGTAGCCCGCCTGCCGAGCGCAGTTAATGCTCGCTTCCATCAGGACCCGACCGATTCCCATCCCCCAGTACTCCTTGAGGATGCTGATCCCAAAACGCGCCCGGTGGGCAACCTTGCGCCGACTGCGCACTGCTGAGACTCCCGCACTTCCCACGATGCGCCCATCGATAATTGCGACGAGCTCAACCTCATTGCCACTGCGTTCCGTTTCCTCCAGGGAGCGGGCCTCTTGTTCATCGTCGACGCTCTGCTCGTCCGGGTAGGACAGCAGGTAGTCGGTTTGCGCATGCGCGCGCCGCATAGTGTCACGCAGCGCGCGGGCGTCCGACGCGACGGCGTTCCTCACGAGGAGCTCCTGCCCGCCCGCTAACAGCACCGTTTTGGCGTACCTCATTGTCGGGCTCCTTGTCTCCCTAGCGGCTTGGACTCGTTATGAAGTTGCGGAGTCTCAACGCCGACACATGGACTACTGATGCAGCTTAGAGTCTCGGCGCACGGACAACCCACACGCCCGAACGGGGACTCCCCCGACGCTCGAGGACGCCTTCTTCTTTGAGCTGTGCGACTGTGCGCTCGGCGCTCCTCTTCGAACATCCGAGGTGCTGCGCGAGCTGGGCGACGGTTGACCGCGTGTTGTCACGGAAGAAAGCGAGCGCGCGGGCTCGCTCCGCGTCCGCTGCACTCTCTGGCCGCGCGTACGGAAGTATGGCTTCCCTGATTGCTTCGAGCATGAACTCCACGAAACTCTCACACGAACCGGTCGCACCCGAGAGGGCCAAGGCCTCGTAATAATCCGCCTGCCGCCTCCTGATCGCGGACTCGATGGGCACCCACGCCAACACCGGACGCCACCGCGACAACAGTAGTGTGTGCCAGAGACGTCCCGTCCGACCATTCCCGTCAGAAAAGGGATGACAGAACTCGAACTCGAAGTGGAAGACACACGAGGCAAGCAGCGGGTGCATACGCGTCGCACGCAGCCACTCGAAGATGCCTCCCATGACCTCGGGGACGCAGGCTGCCGGACTCCCCGCATGGATGAGAGTACCCCCGTTGAACACACCGACATTGCCCGACCGAAAACGCCCAGCATCAGGGACGATGCCATCCATCATCACGCGGTGGACCCGCAGCAATTCCTCCACCGAATAGGGGTCAAGGCTGGGAATGAGGTCGTAGGCTGCGCCTGCGTTTTCTACTTCGAGGATGTCGCGCCGGTCTCCGAGAACCCGCTTACCGTCAATAATCGCGCTCACCGCACGTTCGTCTAGTTTGTTTCCTTCGATGACGAGCGAGGAGTAGATCGTCTGGATCCGCAGCTCTCGACGCAGTGTCGGGCTGGTCGACAGGGGAGCTTGAGGCGACAGCATGCCGACGAGCTCAGCGATCTCCATGCAGAGCGCATCAATCACGTCGGTGCGTTCGAACGACAGTTCGTATGCCATGATCACCTCCTATTACCGCCACAATTATACCGCCAGTGGCGGTAATCAAACAGAGGCCCGCAATACGATTCACCTCTCCCCAGACAGAAGGGCAACCATTGCACATTGACACCAGGGAGAACTAGAATACATTGTATTCAGCTCTAGGAGGCCACCATGCCCACTATGACCATGCGCCTTGACGAAACGGACGCCGAAGTCGTGCGCAAGTACGCCGAATTTGAGGGAAAAACAATTTCCGACTTCGTTCGAGATGCCGTCTTCGAGAAGATCGAGGACCAGCAGGACCTCGCCACCCTGCGCGAGGCAATCGCTGCAGATAACGGCGTTCGCTACACCCACGAGCAGGTACTTGCAGAACTGGGCCTGTAAATGTCCTACCACGTCGAGTACAGCGAAACAGCCCTCAAGCAACTGAAGAAAATGGACCGATTCGACGCGCGACTCATTACGTCATGGATCGGCAAAAACCTCGAGGGCTGCTCGGACCCCCGCATCCACGGCAAAGGCCTCACAGCCAACCGATCAGGCGAGTGGCGCTACCGCATCGGCAACTACCGCGCCCTATGCATCATCGAGGATGACCGCCTCATCATCGAAGTGTTTTCCGTCGGACACCGCCGACACATCTACCAGTGATCACGCGGCCACACCGGCATCATCCAGCATTACCGCCAGATTTATACCGCCACTGGCGGTAATCGCGTGACTCTCAAGGAGAGCTGACCGATAAACGGCAGGAGGCCTCGCGTAAATCGACGAGGCCTGCGCCCAGAGTGCGTGAAACGCTCAGTTGGTCCCGTGAAACGCCCAGGCGCGTCCCCGCACGCCGCGCGCAATGTAGCTGGCACCGGCAAGCGTCAGGGCGAGACCGAGGCCCGTGTAGAAGAAGGCGATAAACCAGTCGGGGAAGACGCCCGCGGCGCGCATTCCGATGCCGAAGGACATCATGATTGCCATCATCATGTAGCTCTTGCGATCGAAGAAGCGGACGACGTGGTGACGATCCCCCTCCAGGTCGGCGATGCGCTGGGCATTCTTCTTGACGAGCTTGCTGAACATGGGGTGGAACGCGCAAAAGATGGCGACAGCGCCGCCCGCGAGCGCAAGGAAAATAATCGCCGCGACTCCGCGCATGTCGATGGCCGCGCGTACGCCGAGGATCGCGACGTTCAGGCCGGCGAGCAGCCAGACGATGCCGGCGACGGCGATCAGGGGCTGTTTCTTGATGCGGAATCGACTCATTATTTTGTTTCCTTTTCGTCTGCGGTGTCGTCATACAGGGCGGCATCGAGGAGGGCGAACAGCGTCTCGCATTCGCCGCCCTCCATGAGGGAGGCAAAGACGGCGCGCAGCACGTATCGACACAGGGCCTCAGCACTCATGGGGCCGACGAGCCGGGAGCGATCCACGGCCTCGTCCGCGTTGAGGACGCGCGCGAGTCCGCGCTCGATGTGGGCGAGCATGGGGGCGCGTACGGCCTCGAGGGCTTTCTGTTCGCTGCTGGGGAGGCGGCGCATCTCGGCGAACCAGTCGACGCTCATGCCGGCGCGCGCGGCGCACAGAGCCTCGCGGAATCGCCTCACGTAGGAGGTGAAGCGTTCGCCGGGGCGCACGGCACACAGCTCGTCGGAGAGGTTCTCGTCGAAGAAGCGGGTGAGCACGGCGGCCGTCAGGTCCGCCTTGGTCGGGAAGTAGCCGTAGACCGAGCCGACCGCAATGCCGCACGCGGTAGCGACCTTGCGCACGGAGAGCGCGGAGATGCCGTCGCGCGAGGCGATGGCGTAGGCCTGGCTGACCAGCTTCTCCGGGTCGATCACTTGTTTGGGCACGAAATCCTACTGTCTTGCGAGCTGCGACAATCCTTAATGAACAGTGTTCAGTATAGGCCTGAGCAAGCCCTCGTCAATCGCAGAACCGAGAGATCACAGCGCTCCTGACGCCAACTCGTCACATGTCACACGCTACACGCGACCGCCGTCAGGCATGCCTTCCCGGGATGACTATAGGCTGACAATCAGCGGCGTCCGCGCAGTTCGACTACCGCACTGCCGAGCCATCGCACGCAGCTCACGACAACAAAGGAGTTCACATGGACCACATCACCCTGAACAACGGCGTCACAATCCCCCAGGTCGGCCTCGGCACCTACCTGTTGGAGCCGGACGACGCGCAGTCGGCTGTCACCTACGCGCTGGACAACGGCTACACGCTGATTGACACGGCGAACGTGTACGTGAACGAGCGCGCCGTCGGGCGCGGAATGCGCGCGTCCTCGAAGGCGCGCGAGGAGATTGTCCTCGAGACGAAGCTCTGGCCGTCGTTCTTCGAACGCGCCAGCGCCGTCGACGAGACGCTCGAGCGCCTGGGCACGGACTACATCGACCTGATGATCCTGCACCAGCCCGCCGGCGACACGGTCGCGGGGTACCGCATCCTCGAGAAGGCGCATAAGGAAGGCAAGATTCGCGCGATCGGCCTGTCGAACTTCGACGTTGCCCAGACGCAGCGCATCCTCGACGAGTGCGAGGTCGTCCCCACGATCAACCAGGTCGAGTGCCACCCCTACTTCCCGCAGACGGAGCTCAAGGCGCTCCTCACGGAGCACAACATCGCGCTGCAGGCGTGGTACCCGCTGGGCGGACGCGGCAACGACTCGATCATGACCGAGTCCCTCGTCCAGGGCCTCGCCGAGAAGCACGGCAAGTCCCCCGCCCAGGTGCTGCTGCGTTGGCATATCCAGCAGGGACACATCGTGATCCCGGGCTCGAAGACGCCGTCGCACATCGCTCAGAACATCGACCTGTTCGACTTTGCGCTGACCGACGAGGACATGGCCCAGATCGATTCCCTCGACAAGGGGAAGCCGTTCTTCGAGCACAACGACGAGGTCTTGGCCGGGTTCCTCGCATACGTGCCCGACGTGGAGGGCCAGAAGTAGTCCCGCTACCGCGCACTGAGCCGAACGCACGACTGTTTCGGTAGCGACACCAGGCGCACATAACGAGGTCTACCCTGCTTGGCGGGGTAGGCCTCGTTACAAGATAGCGATGTTATAGTCATTGCCAGTCAATGAAGCCCGATAAGGAAAGCCCCGCATGGCCAGGTTCGCACGTATTTCAGCACCCCTCCTCGTCGTCGCTGTGGTCTATGCGGGATGTTTAGAGCTATCCTTGCCCGAGCAGCCTGTTTTCCCGATCGGCTTATGGATCGGCGCACTGCTGATCGCGGTCTACTTCAGTGCCCTGACAGTGCTTCACTCTCAAGATAAGGTTGCTCCACGCGTACTCGCATTTTGGGGACTCGTCGTCAAGCTTGCTCTCCTCCCTATCTTCCTCATCATGCTCGTTCTCACGATCGGAGTTCCGCTAGATAGCTCCAACGGCAACGTAGGCGGTTTGCTACTGGTCTTTTTTATCCTCCCTCTGGACGCGGGAGTCTACTGCTTGATGCTCGTGTCATCCTTCCATGGGTTTGCTGCAACAAAACGCCTACTGGCCGAACAGACAATCCCATCAGCAACAGTAAAGAGACTCAGGAAGATGCACGCCGTTCCCATCGCAGACCTTGTCGCAGCTATCTGGCTGTACGTGCTCTTGCGTCGACTCGATAGTGCCGCTCCGACCAGCGCCCAGGACGCCTTACCCTGCATCACCACCGAGGCCACCCCATCGGCCAGAGTTCCGTACGCGGTGACGCAGTGCCCGAAGAACATGTCATCATCGTCGAAGTAGGCGGAAAATGAACCGTCGGCGGATTCGCGCCACTTGCACGCGAGTTCGGTGAGCTCACGTGCGCAAGAACCACAAGGCCACGGCTCGCTTCGACCGCTTCAACATGGCCGTGTGGACGATCTGGCTGATCCCCTGCTTCTGCGGCATGCTCACAGGCATCCCCACGATCGACCTGTCCGCGAACGCCGCCTTCGGAGCGGCACTCATCGGGGCGGGTGCGATCGGCCTGATCCTCTACCTGCGAGGGGATGCGCGGGGGCAGCGCATCGACACCATTGACACTTTCGTGCCTTTCTTCGTCGCTGCACAATCGACATAACCAGCCAACGGTCACTGTCGCCACGCCCAAGCGCAAACAAGACGCGAAGGAGCATTCACTTCCCAACGGAAACGAGGACATTCACAGGAGAAGGACTGCTATATTCGTTTCCAGTCAATGACGATCGACGAGGGGGTCTCCGCGTGTCCAAAATGCTCAGGGTCGCTCTGCCCATCGCGTTCATCGTCGTGTTCTACGCGGGTGAACCCGCGGGGACCCTGTTCGGCTGTCGGGCCTTCAACGTGATTCCTCCGCTGATGTGGCTCCTCCTGCTGGTCACCCTCGGCGCCGCGAATGCGGCCATCGCGTTCGGGCTTGTACGCACGGAGCGCACGCGCGACCTCGCCTTTTGGGGCCTCGTCCTCAAGGTATGCTTTCTGCCAGTATTCCTGGTGAGCCTCGTTGTCTTTGCGTTTGTTGGTAGCCAGTTCTCCCTCCGCCCTGAGGCATTACCGCTGGCATTTGCCCTGCTCACCCCCTATGCCGTCCTGTCATACGCTCTCATGATCGTCACTTCGTGCTACGGATTCGCGGCGATTATCCGCGCGCGCGACGAGCAGGTGATCTCCCCTGAAGCGGCAAAGAATTACAAGCGAGGGCATGCCATTCCCATCGCCGACTTGGTCGCCTCGATCAGGCTCTACCTGCTCCTGCGTCGACTCGATGGTGCCGTTCCGACCAACGCGCAGGACACCAACCAACCCTCACGCACACTCAACGTTGCTCAACCAGTTCCCCTCATTAACAACACCGTCACCACGAGGGCCCCCAGAGCCTCACGAATCCCCTGGCCCACAGTTGTGTCCCTCGCGGCCTCATTCTGTTTTGTCGCGACGGCCTATGCGGGCGGGCCTTTTACCATGGCATTCCCCTCCCCCTTCCCGATGCTCCGAATCGACGTCTGGCCGCTCGTGATGCTTGTCTGCGCTGCGGCCAGTGTCGTCTGCACGCACATCTCTCGCGACAGGCGCAAGCCCCGCGAACTGGCATTCTGGGGCCTCCTCATCAAACTCAGCTTCCTCCCTTTCTTCCTGACTACATCCTTGATAGTCCTTTTCCTGGGACCGTATGTGCTTGCCCCAGGCGGCCCCGCCCCTCAGGCATTCATCCTCCCCCCGGTGCTCCTCGGGAACTACATCATCATGATCGTCACCTCGTCCCACGGGTTCGCGGCGATCGCCCGCGCGCGCAACGAGCAACTGATCTCCCCTGAAACGGCGAAACAGTACAAGCGAGGGCATGCCATTCCCATCGCCGACCTGGTCTCCTCGATCAGGCTCTACCTGCTCCTGCGTCGACTCGGTAGCGCCGCTCCGACCACCATGTAGGACGACTATCCCTCCATGTTGACCGTTCTCACCCCGTCCGTCAGAGTTCCATACGCGGTGACGCAGTGTCCGAAGAACATGTCGTCGTCATCGAAGTATGCGGAAAATGAACCGTCCGGATCCATCGCGATGCTCGTGAGTTCGATCCGCTGTGCGAAGCTCTCTTCGGTGATCTCGGGGACGTCCTCGTCGGCGGATTCGCGCCAGTCGCACGCGAGCTCCGTCAGTTCCCGCGCGGCGAACGCCCGCATGTCGCGATCCCACCGATCCTGATCGGCCATCATCTGCTTCATGGCGGCCACGGCAGCAGTCCAGGTGTCCTCGTTCGCCACATCAACCTCGAGCGACAGGCAGATCTGCTCGCCGCGCCACAGAACCTCCCCCTCGAACACATCGAGATCCTTGTCGAGGGTGAGCTCTCCGAGTACCTCGTCGGTCACCACGACCGGCCTGCGGTATTCGGCCAGCACATCTTCCAAGGCGGGGCACGGGGCATCTTCTTCCAGGACCTCGACGATCAGGAACTCGTTCTGCGAGGAGGCGGTCATGCCCTCGGGAATCTCGTGCGGAATCTTCTTGCGCGCCTTGAGGCGGTATACCGCTTCCCGACGGAAGCGATCGAGGATTCCTCCGGCATCATGTTCCTCGTCGCTGACGGGATAGACGATCCGACCGTCACTCGTGTGCAGTGCGCCGGTCTGGCAGTCCACATACGCAATGAAGTAGTGCGAGACATCCCAGAATCCGTTCCTCTTGCCCGCCCCGCCACCGCCGGCGAGCAGGACGAGGATCTCCCTGGCCTCATCCTCAAACGTGCGCTCCCATTCGGCCTGCGTCATGTTGTTTTGCGAACGCATGTATTCGAGCAGATCCACGTGCCATCCTCCTTGATTCGGGGCCGCCGCCTCATTACGACGAACCCTACTCGACGCGGGGCGCCGTGATCACGTCGGAAACAAACCGACTCCGGCCTCGCCCCGAGTAAAGGCGAAAGCGTTCACTTCGCGAGCTCTTCAAACACGTCCGCGTAGGCATCCATGAAGTCAACAGCGACATCGACAGCACTCTCAGACTGCTGTGCAGGCTGAATGACGACCCACGGCCTGTTGTTCTTGAGGATCGTGACAGGCTTCCCCGTCCTATTCACCTCTGCTGTCACTCGCGAAAAGTTGTTCTTCGCATCGGCGAGCCCCATAGTCAGTGTCGACATACTACCCCTTTCGTTCTTAGCCACAATTATGGCCAGAATATAGCCGCAGATCAAGGGCAAACTGCCTACTACTAGTCCACGCCGCCCCACAGTGTACCCATCTCAGCACCAGTCAGGGACTATAATGAAGCTGACGAAAGGAACGACAATGCCGACGATGACCCGCACCGCCGAAGTGAAGACCCGCACGACCGCACAGATCAAGGCCGACGCCGCAGCTGTCTACGCACGCTGGGGCATTAGCCTGTCGGACGCGATCAACATCTTCCTCGCCAAGTCGATTGAAGTTGGCGGCCTCCCCTTCGACATGCGCCCCGAGTCCCCCACGTTTGACGGACTCCAGCGCTACGCCTACCACCCAACCCTTGACTCAAACGGGGTCGCGCGACTCCCGGGAGACTGGGATGACGCCGAGTAACAGAGCGCCCGCTCCATGGGAGATCTGGCACGCGCGCTTTAACTTCGACGACCGTGGCTACAAGTTTCGCCCGGTCCTCGTTCTCGCCTGTGCACCCGAGGGCCTCCTGGCGGCGATGATCACCAGCTTTAAACTCAATTCATGAACAAATTCCTACACTCTCCAGAACAGAGTGAAACATGAGCGCAATGAACCTACAGCTTTCGCAGTATATCGCTTATCTTTCTCGAAAAGATCTCAAGATATTCTTCACCATCATCATGATATGTAAATACACGCTTCGAGCTGAAATCGAAAGGTAACTTGACAATCGGATCCTCATGGATCAGAATCGGTTTCTTTCCAAGCGCATCCGCAAATCCAAATTCATACATAACGTTCGGATTGAGATCAGTAAGATCAACAATCACCCCATATGAAGATCGAATAAGATTCCTAACATCATCTGGAATATCGGTTGGAGTCTTGAGTTCATCAACACGACGCGCAACCTTCCCTACCGCTTCAACCCCATTCCGAATAGCCCCAAACACTCGATCCACGGAGTGATGCCCTCTATTAAAAGGCATCATCACTGCAATCAATGTTTCATCAATGGGTGCAGATTGGACCGCTTTCGCCGCTCCCGGAAAACCATCTCCAAACAAAATACGAAATGGGTCACCCTCGAACACTGTCCAGCGCGTATGATGCCCTACCCACTTCAATTGATTCGGAGTGTACGTTTCATCCCCAAGAATCTGTCTTTCTATCAGTAAATCTGAAGGAAAACAAAAAATCGGATTCTTCATTGTTGGACACATAGACGGAGAGTCGATATACCCAATACGCGCAGTTTGCTTCCCAGTATCCGGCCCAAACTCTTGCACCATAATAGTAGGCAAATCACGGAGCGCTCTCAGATCAGGTTTACCATTCCGCTCAAACAACCGCTGAATTTCAGGGTCTGTGTTTTCAAACATACGGCTCGAAGGCATCGCTGAAGATTCATCAGCCCTAATGATGAGATTGAAATACATACTCACTCCCACTCGATGGTGGCCGGGGGCTTGGAGGTCACGTCGAGGACGACGCGGTTAACCTCAGGCACCGAGTTGGTGATGCGCGTGGAGATGCGGGCCAGGACGTCGTAGGGCAGGCGCGTCCAGTCGGCCGTCATCGCATCCTCGGAGGACACGGGGCGCAACACGATCGGGTGCCCGTAGGTGCGGCCGTCACCCTGAACACCCACGGAACGAACGTCGGCGAGCAGGACGACCGGGCACTGCCAGATCTCCTGATCCAGGCCGGCCGCCGTGAGCTCCTCGCGGGCGATCAGGTCAGCAGCGCGCAGGATGTCCAGGCGCTCGCGCGTGACCTCGCCAATAATGCGGATGCCCAGGCCCGGGCCCGGGAAGGGCTGGCGATTCACCAGGTAGTCGGGCAGGCCCAGCTCGCGGCCGACCGCGCGCACCTCGTCCTTGAACAGGGTGCGCAGGGGCTCGACCAGCTCGAAGGTCATATCCTCGGGCAGGCCACCCACGTTGTGGTGGCTCTTAATGTTGGCCGCGCCCTCGCCGCCGCCGGACTCGACGACGTCGGGGTACAGCGTTCCCTGGACGAGGAACTTCACCTCGCCTCCGGCGGCACCGACCTCTTCGATGACCTGCTTCTGGGCGGCCTCGAAGGAACGGATGAACTCGCGGCCGATGATCTTACGCTTCGCCTCGGGCTCGGTGACACCGGCCAGGGCGGACAGGAAACGCTCGGACTCGTCGCACGTGATGACGCGGATGCCCATGCCGCGCGCGTAGTCGTTCTCCACCTGCTCGCGCTCGCCCGCACGCAGCAGGCCGTGATCGATGAAGAAGCAGGTCAGCTGATCGCCGACAGCCTTGTGCACGAGGGCCGCAGCCACGGAGGAGTCCACGCCGCCGGACAGGGCGCAGATGACCTGCGCGTCACCGACCTGCTCACGGATCTTCTCGACCTGCTCGTCCACGATGGACCCGGCGGTCCACGCGGGTGTGATCCCCGCACCCTTGTACAGGAAGTTCTTCAGGGCATCCTGGCCGAACTGGGAGTGGCCCACCTCGGGGTGCCACTGCAGGCCGTAGAGGCGACGCTCGCGCGACTCGAAGGCCGCGACGGGGGTCTCGGCGGTGGAGGCTGTGACGGTGAAGCCCTCGGGCGCACCCTGGACGGCATCGCCGTGGCTCATCCACACGATCTGATCGTCGGGGGTGCCATCGAACAGGCAAGAACCCGCAGAAACCGTGGCTTCGGTGTGCCCGTACTCGCGGGTGCCCGTGCGACCCACGGTGCCGCCGAGGGCGTGGGCCATGGTCTGGAATCCGTAGCAGATGCCCAGGACGGGCACGCCGGCCTCGAAGATCGCGGGATCGACGGAGGGGGCACCCTCCTCGTACACGGAGGACGGGCCGCCGGACAGGATGATGGCGGCAGGCTCCTTGGCGAGCATGTCCTCCACGCTCATGGTGTGGGGGACGATCTCGGAGTAGACGTGAGCCTCACGCACGCGGCGCGCGATCAGCTGGGCATACTGCGCGCCGAAGTCGACGACGAGGACGGGATGCATGTCAGAAGCGTTCACCCTGCCAATGGTACCCGCGCGCGCCCCGCCCCGTCGCGCTCCATTACGCATGTCACCACTGCGCACGCCGGATACGGCGACGGCCCCGTCCCTCATAGGGACGAGGCCGACTCGCGTTGCGCTGGAGCGCGCGGTTCAGCGGAAGATGGAGCGCAGCACAGGGAATGCGCCGGTAGCCACAGCGGCCTTGAGCAGGTCGCCGATGATGAAGGGAACGAAGCCCTTCATCAGGCCCTGCTCAAGGGTCATGTGGGCGAAGGGGATCATCCACGCCAGGCCCGCGATGTACACGGAGAAGAGGGACACGACGGCGGTCGGCGCCATGGTCACGATGCGACGGTCGGCGCCGCGCTGGGCTGCCAGGCCGGCGATCGCGGCGACGAGGAGGTAGCCGAGAATGTAACCAAAGGAGGCGAAGGCCCAGCCGACGTTCGTGCCGGTGAAGACCGGGGCACCCGCAATACCGAGGAGGGCGTACGCGGCGACGGAGGCGAGGCCTCGGCGGGCACCGAGGGTCGTGCCGACCGACAGCGCACCGAGGGTGCCCAGCGAGACGGGCACGGGGGTGAAGGGCAGCGGGATCGAGATGCGGGCGAGGACGATCATGGCGATCGTGCCGGCTACCACCAGGGCGATCTCGCGCGCGATCGTGCCGCCGAGGCGGTCGGCGAGAACGCGGTTCTCGCGCGCTGCGACGGGGGAAGTGGTCAGCGTGGTCATAAGGCACCTTTCAACAGGGCTAACAGCCTTTCGTTCAACAATTGAACGATATGCTGCCCGCCACTCCCCTGTCAAGCACACGGAGGCAAATCTCAGGGGGCGAGCGCCACACCGGCGCTCGCCCCCTGGAACCCTTCAGCAGGGATGATCAGTGCGCGAAGTGGCGCGTACCCGTCAGGTACATCGTGATGCCCGCAGCGTTCGCCGCATCAATCGACTCCTGGTCACGCACGGAACCACCGGGCTGGACAACCGCCTTCACGCCCGCGTCGATGAGCACCTGCAGTCCGTCCGCGAAGGGGAAGAACGCATCCGACGCGGCGACCGCCCCAATGGAACGCTGCTCGGGAGCCTCGGCCACAACCTCGGACGCGCGAGCGCCACCCGCACTGTCCACGTTGGACGCCGCCGCGTCACCCGTCGAACGCGAGCCCAGCGTGTTCGCACGCTCGACCGCCAGCTTGCACGAGTCCACGCGGTTCACCTGGCCCATACCGACACCCACCGAGGCACCGTCCTTGACCAGCAGGATCGCATTCGAACGGACCGCGCGAACCGTGCGCCACGCAAACTCCAGGTCCGCCAGCGTCGCCTCGTCGGCGGGAGCGCCGGCCGCGAGCGTCCAGTTCTCCGGGGAATCGCCCGGCGCGTCGATGTCGTCACGCTCCTGGACCAGCAGGCCGCCGCTGATCTGCTTGAACTCGTACGAGCCGCGAGCCGGGGGCTCAACCTGCAGGACGCGCAGGTTCTTCTTCGCGCTCAGCACCTCGAGCGCACCCTCCTCGTAATCGGGGGCCAGCACGACCTCAGTGAAGATCGGGACGATCTGGCGCGCCAGCTCCACGCTCACCGGGCGATTCACAGCGATCACGCCGCCGAACGCCGACACGGGGTCGCAAGCATGCGCGAGGCGGTGCGCCTCGGCCACGTCATCAGCCACCGCGATGCCGCAGGGATTCGCGTGCTTGATGATCGCGACGCAGGGACGCTCGTGATCGTAGGCGGCACGCAGGGCGGCGTCGCCATCCGTGTAGTTGTTGTAGCTCATGGCCTTGCCGTGCAGCTGGCGCGCGTTCGCGATGCCCGGAGCCAGCGCCTCATCGTCGGCCTCCTCGTCCTCGAAGGACTCATCGATCTCGCGGTACACGGCCGCGCCCTGGTGCGGGTTCTCGCCGTAGCGCAGCGACTCCACGCGCTCGAACGCGTCGGCGACAAACACTGGCATACCCGAGGCCTGCCCCTCCTCCTCGGGGACCTCCACCACGTAGTCTTCCTCGGCCTGGTAGCCCAGGGACTCCAAGAACGCCGCGTCGGAGGCATCCAGGTGAGTCTCGGCGGCCTCGTCGAGGGTTTCGCGCACGTCCTCAAGATCCAGCTCGTCAGCCAGCCAACCGGCGATCGCCAGGTCGTAGGTCGCGGTGTGCGCGAAGGCCTCGGCGGCCAGCGCGCGGCGCTGCTCGAGGGTGAAACCCTCCCCCGCCACCGCCTCGGCCACATCCGCGTAACGCTCGGGGGAGGTCACGACGGCGACCGACGGATGATTCTTCGCCGCCGCGCGCACCATGGACGGGCCGCCGATGTCAATCTGCTCGACGCACTCATCGAAGGACGCACCCGACGCAACCGTCTCCTGGAAGGGGTACAGGTTGCACACGACCAGGTCGAAGGCCTTGATGCCCAGCTGGGCGATCTGCTCGCGGTGCGCGGCCTTACGCTGATCGGCCAGAATGCCGGAATGAATGAAGGGGTGCAGAGTCTTCACGCGCCCCTCGAGCACCTCCGGGAAACCGGTCACGTCGTCGACCGGGGTGACGGCCACGCCAGCGTCCGCGATGCGGGCGGCCGTGGAGCCGGTGGAGACGATCTCCACGCCGGCCTCGCCAAGCGCGCGAGCGAGATCCGCCAACCCCGTCTTGTCGTACACAGAGATCAGGGCCCGCTTAATGGGGCGCACGTCGATGGGTTCCAGGTTGTCCAGGGAGACGGACATAGTTCCTCCAGGTTGAGACCAAACCCAGGCGCCCAGGCGGGCGACGCCTCGCGGGAAGTGCGGCCGCTCCCCGGTGGTGATCCACCCTCGCCAGTCGCGGCAACTCCCAGTCTAGTTCAGGCCCTCGCGCCTCGTCGCCTTCGTTTCGGGGTCTTCCGCGTCACCCTCGGCCCGGCTCACTTCGCTGTCCCCTGCCTCGTCGGCACCGGTTTCGCCGGTCTCCTCGTGCGTCTCGTCCGCTTCTCCCGCGTCGGCACCCGCTTCGAGATCCTCAGCCCCGGCCTCGTCGGTCTCTGCGTCCGCGTCGCCCACCTCCGCGGGGTCGGACGCCTCAGCCCAGGCCTCATCCGTCTTCGAGGCAGTGGTCCCCACGCGGGAGGCTCGCTCGGCGGCGCGACGACGCAGGGCCTCGCCCTCGTTGCGCACGCGGTCGGCCCCCTCTCCGAGGAGGGCACGCGTCGTCGGGTGGGTCGCCAAGGCGATAATCAGCGTGGGCAGGGCGATCTCGAGCACGAGGGCGAGCGTCGCCCACCCCACGCGCGGCCCCATCAAGGCCAGGCGCACCGAGCCCAGGCTCATCGTCGCGCTCCACATCCACAGGGCCGTCACCGACGCCATGATCACCGAGGCCAGCACACCCTGAGCGCTCTGGTGCAGCAGGTGCTCACGACGGAACGAACGAGCCGCGACGACGCCGAGGCCAACGCCCAGCACAATCGGCGCGAGAATCACCCACAGGCCCGGAGCGCTCTCCGGGACAGCACCCAGGAGCGGGATCGGCGGAATCGGCCCCATACCCGCCACCGCCGGAGAATGCAACGAATCCGTCGCCGTCAGGAAGCCCGCGCCCGACCACCATGAGGCCACCCACGCCATGACCGTCGGCGCAAACAGCGCCTGCCCACCGACGATGAACGACGTGTCCGCGGCCGACGAAGCACCCAGAAGCTCCTGAATACCCTCCATACGGCTCCACCCCGCGACGAGCGCGATGACCGAGGCCACGAACGACGCTGCCACGAGCACCACCACTGACAGGCCACCCAGCTTCAGGCCACCCGAAATCCAGTGCTGCATCGACGGTGCCTCGTGGTCACGCGAATAGCCCGAGGCGACGAACCAGACCGAGCCGATCAACGGGATCAACACGCCGCCGATCGTCCCCGTCCACCAATGCGAATGAATCCCCGAGGCCCCCGCCAGGAGCCACGAGGTCAACAGGAAGCCAGGCACGGCAAACAGCGCGGCGCTGCGCGGATAACCCGCCGTCGTGCGCAGCAGAATCCGCACCAGCACGATCAGCAGCGCGCCCATCAGCGTCGGGATCGCACGATAGTGCACCTCCCCCACGACCGACGTGCCACCAATGACGGCGGCCCACAGGTCGCCACCCAGGCCGAGCGCGTCGCGCGGCGTCGTGTCATTCATCCACGAGTTCGAGCGCAGCGTCAGGTAGGCGATCATCGTGAACACCGTGATCAGACCCCAGCCCGCAAAGGCCGCCTCAACTCCCGCGAGCACACCGCGCGCCCACCCCTGCGGGACGGCCACGCGGATCGTCGCTCGATCCGCCACGTACGTGGTCGTGGTTCGCCGGGGGCTGGGTACTTCTCTGATGCGCTCGCTCACAGGCCCATAGTGTCAGAATCGGCCCGGGGCCGCGACGCTGCGCGCCGACCCCGGGCCGATTTCTGCTGTGACGTTAGCGCGAGAGGATCTCTCGAGCGATCTGCGCCGTCTGCGAGGGGGTGCGACCCACGCGCACGCCCACGGCCTCGAGCGCCTCCGCCTTCGCGGCAGCAGTGCCGGACGAGCCCGACACGATCGCGCCGGCGTGACCCATGGTCTTACCCTCGGGGGCCGTGAAGCCCGCGATGTAGGCGACGACGGGCTTCGTCATGTTCTCCTGAATCCACGCGGCCGCGCGTTCCTCGGCGTCGCCGCCGATCTCGCCGATCATGATGACGAGGTCGGTGTCCGGGTCCGCCTCGAAAGCCGCCAGCGCGTCGATGTGGGTGGTGCCCACGACCGGGTCGCCGCCGATGCCCAGGCACGTCGTGAAGCCGAAATCGCGCAGCTCGTACATGAGCTGGTAGGTCAGCGTTCCCGACTTCGAGACGAGGCCGAGGCGGCCCGGTCCCGTAATGTCCGCCGGCGTGATGCCCAGATTCGCCTGCCCGGGCGAGATGATGCCGGGGCAGTTCGGGCCAATCAGGCGCACGCCCGCCGCCAGCGCGCGCTCGACGACGATCGTGGAGTCCTGGACGGGGATGCCCTCAGTAATGAGGACGATCGTCTCGATGCCCGCCTCGATGGCCTCGAGGGCGGCCCCCTTCGCGAAGGCCGGGGGCACGAAGATGACGGAGGCGTTCGCGCCGGTGGCCTCGCGGGCCTCGGCGACCGTGCCGAAGACGGGGACCTCAACCTGGCCGTCGGTCACCTTGTCGGCTCCCGGGCCGTAGCCCTGCACGTCGAAGGTCACGGTCGTGCCGGCCTTGCGCGGGTTCGTGCCGCCCACGATGGCCGTGCCGGCGCTCAGCATGCGCTGAGTGTGCTTGCGGCCCTCGGCACCGGTCATGCCCTGGACGATGACCCGGGTGTCAGAGTTGACGAAGATAGTCATGGTGTTCTCCTGCGGTGCTCGGGTCGTTACTTCGACGAGGCCTGTGCTGCGAGCTCGGCTGCACGCCTGGCCGCGCCGTCCATCGTTTCTTCCATGTGGACGAGCGGGTGCGCAGCCTGCTCGAGGATCCCGCGGCCCTCCTCGACCTTGTTGCCGTCAAGGCGCACGACGAGCGGCTTCGAGGCCGCGTCGCCCAGCGTCTCGAGCGCGCCGATAATGCCTCGGGCGACCTGGTCGCAGGCGGTGATTCCACCGAAGACGTTGACGAACACGGAGCGCACCTGGTCGTCGCCGAGGATGATGTCCAGGCCCTTGGCCATGACCTCGGCCGAGGCGCCGCCGCCGATGTCGAGGAAGTTAGCGGGCTTCATGCCGCCGAACTCCTCGCCGGCCATCGCAACCACGTCGAGGGTCGACATGACCAGCCCCGCGCCGTTACCGATGATGCCGACCTGCCCCTCCAGACGCACGTAGTTGAGTCCGGCTGCCTTCGCTGCGGCCTCGCGCGGATCCTGCGCGGCCACGTCCACCAGCTCAGCGTGGCCGGGGTGACGGAAGCGCGCGTTGTCGTCGAGGGTCACCTTGCCGTCCACGGCCCACACGGAGCCGTCAGGGCTGGAGACCAGCGGATTAACCTCGACCAGGGTAGCGTCCTCATCGCGGTAGACGGTCCACAGGGTTTCGAGGACAGGGGCGATAGCCTGCGCCGTTTCCTCGTCGAAGCCCGCTTCCTTGGCGATGTGGCGGGCAACCTCTGCATCAATGCCGACGGTGGGGTCGAGAGGGACGCGAGCCAGGGCCTCGGGGCGTTCCTTCGCGAGGGTTTCGATGTCCATGCCGCCTTCGCGCGAGCACATCGCCAGGTGGCGTCGGTTCGAGCGGTCCAGCAGGATCGAGAAGTAGTATTCGGCGGCAATGTCCGCGCCGGACGCGATCATGACCTTCTTGACGATGTGGCCCTTGATGTCGAGGCCGAGGATGGCCTCAGCTTTCTCGTAGGCCTCGTCGGCGGTGTGGGCGAGCTTGACGCCGCCGGCCTTGCCGCGGCCGCCGGTCTTCACCTGCGCCTTGACGACCAGCAGCGACGCACCGTCCGCGAGGAGCTCGCGCGCACCCTCGCGCGCATCTTCGGGGGTTGACGCCAGGCGATAGTCGAGCACGGGCACGCCGTGCTCCTTGAACATCTGCCGGGCCTGGTACTCGTAGAGATCCACCTTATTCCCTCCGTTGAACGTGGTGTGGTCAGCGCAATAATTCTAACGTGCGACCGGCATAAACGCGCCATTTCCTCCCATTATCAAGGCTTGTCACGGCCTTGACCAGAAGGCGCTTTCCCTTTGTCAACGCTTTGCGTTGCGGGGAGGGTTGCTGGGGTCGTGTGGGGCGGCCGTGCCCAGCTTCCGCTAGGCGGGTGTAGCTGCGTATCGAAGGGTTAACACTGCCAGCTGGGCGGGCCCAGCTGGCAGGATCGCGGCACAACACAACTCGCCCCGTGGGATCCCACGAGTACCGGTCCGCGAAAAAACTCGCCCAACACGGCCCCTCCAGCGACATTTCCGCGAAAAGTTCGCCCAGCACAGCCTCTCCAGTCGCGTTTCCGCGAAAAAGTTCACCCAGTACGGCCCCTCCAGCGGATCTTCCGCGAATAAGTTCTCCCAGCAAGCGTAAAAAGCCGATTTTGGGGTGTTTTGAGCGTGCAGGGCGAACTTTTTCGCGCTCACGCCCACCATCAGACCACGCAGGGCGAACTTTTTCGCGCACGAGACGCGACAACATGGCGACTTTGAAACCGACAACACCACTGCGCGTCCCTGAACAGCAACCATTGAAACCACCATCACCTCTGCACCCGAAAACTGCACCAAAAACACCCATTTCGCGCCCGCAAAGGCGATGACGGTTTCAACCCACCACAGATACCAGCGAGCAAAGGCGACGACGGTTTCAACCCCACACAGGTACAAGCAAGCAAAGGCGATGACGGTTTTAGTCGAGGCTCGGCCCGCACCCGCAAAGGCGATGACGGTTTCAGATAAGCAGGCGGCCTGGCCTACAGGGCCAGGCCTCGGTGCCCACGGGCAGCAACGACACAACCGCCTCCCAAATTTCGCACGTAATTTATCGTGGTCATTTTTCGAGACACCCCAAAAACATTGCAATTCCAACGACGCAAATTCAATGTTTGAACAAGCCGCAGGGGAATTACGTGCGAAATTGATGGGCGGCGGCGGGGCCTAGCCGGGCTTCTAGGCACGGCACCGAGCCATACTTCAGCACGCCAGGCATCTCCGGTGTGAAGGGCACCGGAGGGTCCGGAGGGCCTGTCTGCGGCGCCCGGAACACCAGCGGGGCCACAAGCAACAACACGCAACGCGGACGGCGAGCGGGCGGGCCGCCGCCCACGGGTGCACAAAGCAGCCCGGCCCAGCAGGGCACACCAAGCAGCCCGGCCCCAAGCAGACCGAGCAGCGCTGGGAATTAGCCCGGAAAAGCTACGAAATCTTCTCCATCGGCGCCATGCGCACGAGCAGGCGCTTCTCGCCCAGGCCAAAGCGGATGCGGGCCACGGTGCGCGGCCCCTCGCCTTCGATGCCGGTGACGGTGCCTGCGCCCAGGGTGGCGTGCTTGATGCGGTCGCCGACCTTGAGTGAGAGCACCGGCTTATCCTCGGCGGGCTTGGCGGCAGGAGCAACGCCCATGCGCGTTACCTTGCGCACGCCGGAGGGCTGCGCGGAGGCGCCACCACGGCCGGAACCGAAGGCCCCCGTGTCGGCATCACCCCACGGGTCGCGCCCCTCGGAGCGACGGGAACGCCCGTAGGAACCCGAGCCGTACGACCCGGACCCGTAGGAGCCGCCGTAGGACGCTCGCATGCGCTCGCCCGACGTGGCTGCGCGGCGCACGTCGAGGAGCTCGGCGGGGATGTCATCGAGGAACCGTGAGGGCGGCATCTCCTGCGGAGTGCCCCAGGCGCTGCGCACGGCCGCGCGCGTCAGATAGAGGCGTTCGCGCGCACGCGTGATCGCCACGTACGCGAGGCGTCGCTCCTCCTCCAGTTCGCTCTCGTCGCCGAGGCTGCGCTGGTGCGGGAAGGTGCCGTCCTCCATGCCGGTCACGAACACGACCGGGAATTCGAGGCCCTTCGCGGTGTGCACCGTCATGAGGGTGACCTGCCCACCGCGCTCGCCTTCGACGGGCACCTGGTCCGAGTCGGCGACGAGGGCGACGCGCTCGAGGAAGTCCGCGAGGGTCCCGCCGGGCGCGTCGGCCGCGAAGGCCCCCGCGACCGAGTGCAGTTCCGCCAGGTTTTCCACACGCGAGGCGTCCTGCGGATCCTCGCTGCGGCGCAGCTCCGCCAGGTAGCCGGTGCGGTCCAAGACTTCCTCGAGGATGTCGGCCTGTGATGCGCCTCGCGCCTCCGCGGCGCGCAGGGTTTCGATAAGTCCCCAGAACGCGGCCGCCGACTTCGCGGCACGCGGGGTGATGCCCAGGACCTCGGGAGCAGCCTCGGGCGCGCTCTCAGCAGGGGACGAGGCCGGGGCCGCAGCCGCGCTCGAATCCGCAGCCGCGCTCTCATCCACAGCCTCGCTCGCGCTCGGGTTCTCCCCCGCCGCACCGCCCGAGGAAACGGAAACCGAGGAATCAGCCGAGGCCTCGTCCGGGGACGTGGAGCGTGCGAGCGCGTCGACGTCGATCCCCTCGCCCTCACCCGCGGGGCGCCCAGCGCGCAGCCACAGGTGACGCAGGGCCGCGCCGAAGGAGATTCCGTAGTGGGCGGCGTGAGCGGCAATGGCTTCTTCGGCCTTCGCGCCGATGCCGCGCTTGGGAACGTTGAGGACGCGGCGGGCAGCGACCGTGTCGTCGGGGTTGGAGATGACCTGCAGGTACGCCAGGGCGTCCTTGATTTCGCGGCGCTCGTAGAAGCGGGTGCCTCCGACGACGCGGTACGGGATACCCTGGCGAACGAGGAGTTCCTCCAGCGCGCGGGACTGCGCGTTCGTGCGGTAGAAGACCGCGATGTCGCCCCATTCGACGCCGGAGTCCGCGAGGCGGTCGATCTCGCCGACGACGAAGCGGGCCTCGTCGTGCTCGGAATCGGCGGCGTCCAGGGTAATGAGCGCGCCGTCGCCCGAGGCCGTCCACAGGTTCTTCGCGCGCCGCCCCGTGTTGCGGGCGATGACGGCGTTCGCGGCCGACAGGATGTTCTGCGTCGAACGGTAGTTCTGCTCGAGCAGGATCGTGCGCGCGCCCGTAAAGTCGCGCTCGAACTCCTCGATGTTGCGGATCGTGGCACCGCGGAAGGCGTAAATCGACTGGTCGGAGTCGCCCACGACTGTCAGCTCGGCGGGCGTGACCCCATCGGACCCATCCCCCACGAGGGCGCGCACGAGGACGTACTGCGCATGGTTCGTGTCCTGGTACTCGTCGACCAGGATGTGCCGGAATCGCCGGTGGTAGTGCTCGGCGATCAGCGGGTTGTCGCGCAGCAGGTCGACCGTGCGCATGATGAGGTCGTCGAAGTCCAGCGCATTCGAGGCGCGCATGCGCTTGTCGTACTCGACGTAGGCGTCCGCGACGATGCGCGAGACCGGGTCCTTGCCTGCCGTCTCCGCGTAGCGCGCCGGGCCGATCAGCTCGTTCTTCGCGTCCGAAATGCGCGCCGCCACCATCTTCGGGGTGAAGCGCTTGATGTCCACGTCCATGGCCTTGAGGACCATCTGGATGAGACGCTGGGAATCCTGCGCGTCGTAGATCGTGAACGACGAGGACAGGCCCGCCGCCTCGTGCTCGTAGCGCAGCAGGCGCACGCACGCCGAGTGGAAGGTCGACACCCACATGCGGCGCGCGTCGTCCCCCACGAGGGCGCCCGCGCGCTCGCGCATCTCGGCCGCCGCCTTGTTCGTGAAGGTGATCGCCAGAATCTCCCCAGCCCGCGCGCGGCCCGTGGCCAGCAGATAGGCGATGCGGTGCGTGAGGACGCGCGTCTTACCGGAGCCCGCGCCCGCCAGGATCAGCAGGGGCGAGCCCGCGTGGGTGACGGCCTCGCGCTGGCGGTCGTTGAGGCCGCGCGTGAGCGACTCGGGATCCACGCCCGGGCGCGAGGGACGCTCCCAGCCCGACGAAAAACCATCCGAAGAAGCGGGAGGTTCCCACGCGGACGGCGCACCCGATGCCCCACCCGGCACGGCGATCTCCGGCCACGCGTCGGAGCCCAAGGCGTCCTCCACGTCGAAGGCGGGCACCTCCGGCGGCACATAGTCGTCCTGGTGGCCCCCGTCGGGGCCGATCAGGAAACCAAGGTCAGGCAAAGAAGTCGAGTCACTCATCGCCTCCAAGGGTAAACCGCCCCACCCTCACCTGCGACCCCCGCCCCGGGTGGCACCAACCACGAACGGCCAGATGGGGTGGGCCAACCGCGACAGGCGGCATACGACGAGGCCGGGGCCTCCCCGCGCTGATACGCGATAGAAACCCCGGCCTCGTCGAAGCGATTACTTCTTGCGGTACAGCGACTTCGTCGCGTACACCGGCTCCGTCGTCACCTGGATGCCGAGCGAGCGGAAGATGCCCTCGTCCACGGGTCCCAGGATGACCGACTCGTGCACGTCGCAGTCGCGCAGCGAGCTCAGCTTGTCGAGGGCACGGCGCGCGTTGTCGTCGCCGTTGGCGGACACCGCGAGCGCGATGAGGACCTCGTCGGTGTGCAGGCGCGGGTTACGCGAGCCCAGGTCGTGGGTCTTGAGACGCTGGATAGGCTCAATCGACTGGGGAGCCAGGAGCTGGACCTCGTCGGGCAGGCCCGCGAGCTTCTTGAGCGCGTTGAGCAGCATCGCCGAGGAGCAGCCCAGCAGCGCCGACGTCTTGCCCGTGACGATGCGGCCATCGGGCAGCTCGATCGCGGCGGCCGGCTCGCCCGTGGCCTCGGCCAGCTCGAGGGCCGGACGCACGACCGGGCGGTCCATGCGCCCCACGCCCACGCGGCTCATCAGCAGGGAGATGCGCGCCGACTGCACGGGCTCGCTCATTTCCTTCTTCTCGGTCACGAGGGCCTTGTAGTAGCGGCGGATGATCTCCTGGCGCGAGGCCTCCCTGCAGGCCTCGTCGTCGACGATGCAGTGGCCCGCCATGTTGACGCCCATGTCCGTGGGGCTCTTGTAGGGGGAAGATCCGAGGATCTTCTCGAAGAGGCGGTTCAGGACCGGGAAGATTTCGACGTCACGGTTGTAGTTGACCGTCTTGATCCCGTAGGCCTCCAGGTGGAAGGGATCAATCATGTTGACGTCGTCGAGGTCGGCGGTTGCCGCCTCGTAGGCGATGTTCACCGGGTGATCCAGCGCAATGTTCCAGATCGGGAAGGTCTCCCACTTCGCGTAGCCGGACTCGATCCCGCGCTTGTGGTCGTGGTAGAGCTGCGACAGGCAGGTCGCCATCTTTCCGGAGCCCGGGCCGGGAGCCGTCACGACGACGAGGTCGCGGCTGGTCTCAACGTACTCGTTGGCGCCGTAGCCCTCGTCCGAGACAATGCGCTCGACGTCCGACGGGTATCCGGGGATCGGGAAGTGACGGTAGACACGGATGCCGAGCTTCTCGAAACGCTCCTTGACCTCGGCGGCCGCCTTGTTGTCGTCCGTCCACTGGGTGATGACGACGGAACCGACGAACAGGCCGCGCTCGCGGAACTCGTCGATCTGGCGCAGGACCTCGTCGTCGTAGGTGGTCCCCATGTCTGCGCGGACCTTGCGGCGCGCGAAGTCCTTCGCGTTGACGGCGACGATAATCTCGACCTCGTCGGCCAGCTCGCGCAGCATACGCACCTTGTTGTCGGGTGTGAATCCGGGCAGGACGCGCGAGGCATGCATGTCGTCGATCAGCTTGCCACCAAACTCCAGGTACAGCTTGCCGCCGAACTCGCCGCGTCGTTGGGCGATGTGTCGAGACTGCATCTCGACGTAGTGATCACTATCAAAACCGATGCGGTGCATGCATCCTCCGAGGTCGCGGAAATAAAAGAGGCCGTCCGTGCGGGGCGGGCAGGCGCTGTCGCGCCCTCGGGATTCCATTGTAGGCACGCACGGCCCCCGCTAAAGAAGGCGCGCACGAAAGGGGGCTGACCTCACACGATGTGGCGCTGCATCGCCCAGCGCGTCAGCTCGTTGCGGTTAGAGAGCTGGAGCTTGCGAAGGACTGCGCTGACGTGCGTTTCCACGGTCTTGATGGAGATGAACAGGTCGTGGGCGACTTCCTTGTAGGTGTAGCCGCGGGCGATGAGGCGCATGACCTCCTGCTCGCGGGCGGAGAGCAGGTCCAGCTCGCTGTCGGTCATGGAGACCTCGCCGGTGCCGAAAGCGTCCAGCACGAAGCCGGCCAGGCGCGGGCTGAAGGCCGCGTCCCCGGCGGCCACGCGCCCGATGGCCTCGACGAGGTCGGGCGTGGAGATCGACTTGGTGACGTATCCGCGAGCGCCCGCCCGGATGACCTGGACGACGTCTTCGGCGGAGTCGGAGACGGACAGGGCCAGGAAGTGCAGGCCCTCGATGTCGCGGCAGGCGCTAGCGACTTCGGCACCGCCTCCGCCGTTGCCGCCGGGCAGGTGCACGTCGAGGAGGGCGACGTCGGGGGTCAGGGCGCGGCAGGCGGCGATGGCGCCTTCGACGTCGGAGGCGTCCCCGACGATCTCGAGGTCGGCCCCGGAGTTTTCGAGTTCGGATCGCACCCCGGCGCGAACCATGGGGTGATCGTCGATGACGAGGATGCGGATGGTCACTGTGTCCTCCCGGTCGGGGCTGTTTGTTCCAGGATATCGGAGCGGGGAACGCTCAGGGCGATTTCCGTTCCGCGAGCAAGATGCCTGATCGTGGCCTCTCCCCCGGCGCGGTGCATGCGCCCAACGATGGAGTCGCGCACGCCGTGTCGGTCGGCCGCGATGGAGGCGGGGTCAAAGCCCTCGCCGCTGTCTTTGATGAAGGCCTCCACGGCCTGGGGACGCACCTCGACGTAGACGGAGACGGGCGGGGCACCGTGGCGCACGGCGTTTTGGCAGGCCTCGGCGAGTGCCGCGACGAGTGCGAGCTCGCCGGGTCCCGGGCGCATGTCGCCGACGACGACCACGCTGATGGGCACGCCATAGCGGCTCTCGACGCCCACGACCGCCTCGGTGACGGCAGCGTCGAGGGAGTCGGCGGCCTGCGCGTGGCCCGTGTAGAGCCAGGCACGCAGCTCGCGTTCCTCGGTGAGGGCGATGGCGCGCACGCGGGCGGGGTCCTCGGCGGAGGCGCGGATGAGAGTCAGGGCCTGGAGCACGGAGTCATGCAGGTGGGCGGCGATGTCGGCGCGCTCGGATTCGCGCACGCGCTGCGCCTGCGCCTGCGATAAGTCCTTCGTCGTGCGCAGCCACATGGGGACGAGGGCGAAGAGTACGCCCGCGACCAGGGCAGCCCCGATAAGGCCGCCGCGCAGCAGGATGATGGGCGGGTTGTCGCGCGAGGCCACCATGACGACGCCGAGGCTGAGCAGCACGATACCGCCGAAGACGGCGCCGATGAAGCGCAAGGACCGCCAGGATCTCACGTTGCGGCTCTGGCTCCACACCAGGGTAATGCCGGAGACGATCGAGATGATGGATCCCATGTCGCGCCAGTCGAGGGTGCTCGTCGCGTTCAGGATCGTGCCGGCCACGGCGGCGACCAGGAGCCCCACGCCCGTCGCGATCATGCGGTTACGCGCGACCTGGGCGGCCCGCTCCTCTCGCAGGCGCACGAGGCCGGGGCTGAGCGTACCCGACGCCGAGGCCTCGGGCGTGTCCTCGGGGACCGTCACCCACAGCCACAGGTAGGCGACGGCGCCCACGCCGAGCACAGTGAAGCCGATGAGCGTGACGCGCACCAGGAGCACCGGGATCCCCAGGTGCACGGCCAGGCCCGAGCAGACGCCCCCCATCCAGGGGGTGGGCATGTCGGGGCTGGAGGAGGTCGCGCGCACGAGCGGAGGCCTGGCGGGGGGTGCCGGAATGGGCGGCGTCCACCCCGGTCGGGGGTAACTCTCGGGTCTGCTCACCCTCCCATTGTGGCACGCCCGGGCAGGAGGCCAGGGGTACCCCCGAGACAATCAGGGGCCGTTCAGGGGGTCCCCTACTGTCGGAGCACCCCTGTTGTTTGGTTGAGTAGTGGTATCGATCCACGCATCGTGGATCCCATCGAGAGGAAGTGCACCATGAGTTGGTCTCACGGTCCGTCGGACCCCAGCGGCAACTACCAGCAGCGCCCGCCCCGCAACAGGTTCTTTGAGTCCATGCGCGACTCGGGATGGTACCGCGCCCAGCCTCGCGTCGTCGGCGGCGTCTGCTCGGGCGTGGCCGCACACACCGGGTGGGACATGTCCCTCGTGCGAGTGCTGACCGTCCTCGCCGCGTTCTTCATCCCCCTCGTGCCCCTCGCCTACGCGCTCGGTTGGCTCCTGCTGCCCGAGGCCCAGGACGGCCGCATTCACCTGGAGGAGGCCCTCGAGGGCCGCTTCGATATCGCCGTTGTCGGCGGCATTGTCCTCGGCCTGTTCTCCCTGTCGTCCCTCATCCCCTCCGCGGGCCTCATCTTCGGGGGCGCCGGCATCGGATTTGGCTCCTTCTTCGCGCTCGCCATCATCGGCGGCCTCATCGGCCTCGTGTATCTCGTCGTGGCCAGCGCCAGCTCGTCGAACAAGCAGCGCGGCCCGGGAGCCTCCGGCCAGCAGTACGGGACCCCGCAATACGGGACCCCGCAGTACGGCGGCCAGCAGGGCACCTCGCCGGCGGGTGATTCCGCCCCTTTTGGGCACAGCGCCCCGGGCGCTAAGGACACGGGCACCACCATGCCACAGCAGCAGAACGCTCAGGCCCCCGAGGGCTTCCCCGCCTACGGCGTCCCCGCGGGCAGCGCAGGTAGCGCGGGCGCGCAGCGCCCCACAGGCGCCGCCACCTCCGCCGCTCAGAGCACGAACGCCGGGCCTCGCCCGGCCGCCGCTCGCCCCACCCAGCCCCACCCCGGCTGGACGCCTCCGCCTAGCGCGCCCAGGCCTCGTCAGTGGACCCCGCGTCCCATGCCAACGCATCGCCCGCGCACTGTCTCCAGTCGCGTGAACCTGGCGATCACGGGCCTCCTGATCCTCGTCGCTGCCACCGTCTTCGCCGGCATCTACATGGTCGACAAGGGACCCGCCATCCCCTTCATCACGGCCGCGACACAGTCCCAGACAATCGCACGCATCATCGTCATCGGAGGCGGCGTATGCCTGATCATCGTCGGCCTCTCCCTCGCGATCGCGGCCCTGCGCGACCGCAGCGCCGGCTGGCTCACGACCCTGTCCATTCTCGGCATCATCGTCGCGCTGCCCACCGCCGCCATCGGCACGGAGGCCACGCAGGGCGCGATCACCACGATCGGCTCCACGATCCAGAATCCGGCCAGCGACAAGACGGTGGATTGGACCGTCAGCTCCGTGCAGGGCTCGAGCCCCCTGGGCACCGTCACGCTCGACCTGAGCGGCGCCCCCGCGGGCACCACCAAGTCGATCACCGTGAGCTGGCAGGCCTGGCAGAACCTGACGATCAAGGTCGCCGAGGGGCAGCCCGTCCAGATCGTGTGCCAGTCAAGCATCGATTCCCTGGCCACGAACATGGACGACGACGGCTGGGCCGCTCCGCTGAGGGACTGCTCCGACAAGACGGCGACCTCCCCCTCGTGGGGCAAGTCCTCTCTCGGCGGCATCACCGTGCTCATCACGCAAGACGCGGAGTTGGAGAACCTGACGATCCTGCAGACCCCGGATTCGTCCGGCACGTGGGGTTCCACGCCGGCGCCGACGCCGAGCACGACGCCCAGCCCCGCCCCGTCCCCCACCCCCACCGGCTCCCAGTCGGGTAACTGAGGAAGGAATACGACCATGACTACTTCCAACGACGACCAGACCACCCAGCTGCCCGAATTCGACGCAACGACGCCGCTTCCGACGACTCCTGCACCCTCCGTCGGCGCGGGTCAGGACACGACCACGGAGATGCCGATCTCCTCGCCGGATCTCTCTTCGGACCCGCTCGCGATCTTCCGCGATGCCCCGACGACGCAGATGCCTGCCGGCTCTGTAGGAGCGGGCGGACGCACCGCCTTCGATCCGGCATCCACGGGCGAGTCCGTTCCCGCCTCCGACGAGGCCGGGGCTGGCCTGGGCGCTCAGGCCGCCTCGGGTGGCGCGGCTGGGGCCGCGGGCACGTCGGGCGCTCACGCGCCCGGGGCTCAGGCTTCAGGGGCCCAGACGTGGAGCGCTCCCGCGTGGCCCGCCAACATCCGCGACCTGCCCGAGGCGCCCAGCAGGGGCGTGCGCGTCGGCGCGTTTGTCTGGGCGGTCCTGGTGTGCATGGTCGGGGCATTCCTGATTGCCGAGGCCTACATCTCGACCTTCAACCTGCCGGTGCTAGGCATCAGCGCCGTCGCCGCGATCGGTGTCATCCTGATCCTCACTGCTCTCTTCTCGGGCCATTCCAAGAAGACCCCGAAGGCGTCCGCGGCCTCCGTTCCTTCGAATCCCGCGGACGCTATTCGTAGGGACTGACGCGGCCGCACAACGCGCGCACAAACGGGGTGGGCCCGGGAACCGATTGGTTCCCGGGCCCACCCCGTTGCTTGTCAGAAGCGTCGAATCACAGCAGATCCAGCATGGCCGGTGCCACCAGCTTCACGACGTTCTCACGGCCTTCCTTCGCATTGGGGGCATCCACCGCGTAGGCGGCCATCTGCTGGCAGGTCGCCAGGTCGTGCATGCGCAGGGCGGCGCGCACGGCGTTGACTTTCGACGGAGCCATCGACAGGGAGGCGACACCCAGGCCTGTGAGGACCAGGGCCAGCAGCGGATCTCCGCCGGCCTCGCCACACACGCCAATCGGCTTGCCCGTCGCACGACCGCCATTGCAGGCGTGGCGGATCATCTCGAGGACCGCGGGCTGCCACGGATCCAGGAGGGGTGCCAGGTTGCCGTCCAGACGGTCGGCAGCCATCGTGTACTGCGTCAGGTCGTTCGTGCCGATGGATGCGAAGTCCACGATCGACAGGAGCTGCTCGGCACGCAGGGCGGCCGCGGGCACCTCGATCATGATGCCGACCTTGGGCAGGCCGTAGCCGCGCGCCTTGTCGGCGAACCACTTAGCTTCGGAAGCCGTGGACACCATGGGGGCCATTACCCACAGCTCCGCGCCCGTCGCCTTATGGGCGGCGGCCAGAGCCTGCAGCTGCGTATCGATGAGGTCCTCGCGCACCTGACACAGGCGCAGGCCGCGCACGCCCAGGGCGGGGTTCTCCTCGGCACCCAGATCCGCGAAGCTCAGCGGCTTGTCGGCGCCCGCATCGAGGGTACGCACGACCACGCGACGGTCACCGAAGGCCTGCAGGACCTTCGTGTAGGTGTCGGTCTGCTCCTCCAGCGTCGGGGCCTCCGAACGCTCCAGGAACAGGAACTCCGTGCGGAACAGGCCCGAGCCTTCGAGGTCGAACTTCGATGCCTTCATCGCATCGTCGACCGTGCCGATGTTGGCCAGGAGCTTGACGCGGTAGCCGTCGTAGGTCGCCCCTTCACCGTTCGAGCCAGCCAGAGCGAGTGCGCGGCGGCGCGAACGCTCCTTGAGCAGGTCCACCTCGGCATCGGTGGGAGCGACGATCACCTCGCCGACACCACCGTCGAGGGCCAGCATCGTGCCTTCCTCGACAGCCATGATGCCCTCAGCCTTGACGATCGCGGGAATGCCCAGCTGGGCGGCCAGGATCGCCGTGTGCGAGGTGGGGCCACCGATCTCGGTGATGATGCCGAGGACGGTGTCCGGGTTCAGCGTCGCGGTCTCGGCGGGTGCCAGGTCGCGTGCCACGAGGATGACGGGCCCATCGAAGGCCGGGACGCCGGGCTCGGGCAGGCCACGCAGCTCGCAGATCGCGCGATCGCGCACGTCGTACAGGTCGGTCGCGCGCTCGGCCATGTAGCCGCCCAGGCCGCGCAGCATCTGCGCGTAGTCCTCGACAGCATCATGGACAGCCTGGGTGACACCGAGGCCCTTCTTCAGCTTCTTGTCAACGGCCTTGGCCAGGCCGCGGTCACCCGCGAGCTGGGCGGTGGCCTTGAGGATCGCCTTCGTCTCCTCCGGCGCGTTTGCGGCGCGCTCGCTCAGACGAGCGGAAACGGCTGCGAGTGCCTCGCGGACACGCGCGCCGTCGGCGGCAGCGTCAACGCTGCCCGGCTCCGTCGTGTCGACGCCGGGGGCCGGCTGGACGATCGCGGCGGGAGCTGCAGCGGTACCGGCGGAGACGCCGATGCCGTGCAGGACGTCGTGCGTCGCCATCAGCTCACTCCTGGTCGAGGTCGCGCGAGAGCAGCTCGACGAGCGAGTCAAGCACCGCGCCCGCGGAATCATCCTCGGTGGACAGGGTGACGACGTCGCCGTGCTTGGCGCCCAGGGTCATGATTTCGAGGAGCGACGCGGCGTCGGCCTCCTCGCCATCGAAAGCGATGGTGACCTCGACGCCGGAGTCATCAACGGCCTCGGCGAGGACGGATGCGGGACGTGCGTGGAGGCCAACGGAGGAACCAATTGCAACGGTGCGGGAAATCATGGTCGTTCCTTTCAAATGCGGGGATGTCCATCGTGAGACACAGGTGCCCGTACGGCCCATGGTATCGGGCTTAGATACCCGCGCAAAACCCGGTATCACAGACAGTGACATGGGATACATCACCCTCGTAAATGCCGAAAAACCATACGACAACGGACTCCCCCGCCGACCGAGACGACTCCACTGCGCAGTGCCAGCTCCGGCCTCGCCGACGTGACGCGAGACTCCCTTCCACCTCACCAACTACACTAGAGTAGTACCGAGGGAAGGAAAGGAAGCGCGCATGAGTTCCCGCGAACCCACTCTGGCCGACGTCGCCGAGCTGGCCGGCGTGAGCCTGACGACCGTGTCGCGCGTTCTCAACAACCGCGGTTACCTCTCGGAAAAGACAAAGAAGAACGTCGCAGACGCGATCGAGACACTCGGCTACCGCCCGAACTCGCTGGCTCGCGCCCTTCACGGCAAGCGCACGCAAACGGTCGGCCTCATCGTTCCTGCGGTCTCCCTCCCCTTCTTCGGCGAACTGGCCGTCGAGGTGGAGAACGCCCTCGCCGACGCCGGTTACCGCATTCTCATTTGTAATTCCATGGGCCGCGCGGACCGTGAGCGCGAGTACCTGTCGCTCCTCGTGGGAAACCGCGTGGACGGCATCATTTCAGGCGCCCACAACGAGGGCCTCGGCGAGTACGACACGATCCGCATGCCCCTGGTGACGATTGACCGCGAGCTGAGCCCGTCCATTCCGAATGTGCGCTGCGCGAACGAGGAGGCGGGTGCCATGGCGACGCGTGCGCTCATCGAGGGCGGGTGCCGCCATCCCCTGCTGCTCACGTCCCGTTCGGGTCCACGTAACCTGCGCGAGGCCGGTTACCGCGCCGAGGTTGAGCGTGCGGGTCTGACCCCGCGCGTGGTCACCGTGCCCTTCGATACGCCGACACCGCAGCGTTTCGCGATGGTCCGCGACACCCTGGACGAGGCCCGCACCGAAGCTCCCATTGACGGGGTGTTCGCGACCGACGATCTGGCGGCCGCCGAGGTCCTCGAGTGGGCGCGCACCCGCAACCTGGCGGTCCCCGCCGACTTGTCCATCATCGGCTTTGACGGCACCGAGTCGATGCGCCGTGCCCTCCCCCACTTGGCGACGATCCGCCAGCCCATTGAGGACATCGCCCGGGCTGCGGTGTCGATCCTCCTCGACCAGATCGAGGGCAGGGCTTCGCGTTCCTTGTCCGACGAGGCCGGGGCACCCCCCGCTCAGACGGTCGAATTCTCGGGCACGCTGATTCCGGGGCGATCCCTGTCCTTGTGAGTAGCGCCAACGTCGCCTGCCAGCAGCCCCCCCAAAAAATAGCCGCATGCAATTCGTCTACCCGAACTTTTAGACAGACCCACAAACGTTGGAATTGCAACACCCTTATTTCAATGCTTAAAAGGTTGACAGGGGAATTGCATGCGACATTGTTGGGAAACCACTCCCTGTGGCCACGCACAGATGGAGGACGCCAGCGCAGCCACGAGAGCAGACAAACGGTGGGCGGCACCAGCGCAGCGCTGGTGCCGCCCACCCGTTATGTCGAGGCTGACTCCCGGCTCAGGCTTCCTTGGGGGCCACGTCGAGCAGCGCGTCACCGCGCTGGATCTCGCCGCTGGCAACCGGAGTCACCGCGCCGAACTTCTTCTTGTTCGTCACAACGACGGGCGTGATGGTCTCGTAGCCGGCCTCGCGGATCACGTCGAGGTCAACCTCGGCGAGGACGTCGCCGCGGCGCACGACGTCGCCCTTGGCGACGCGGGGCGTGAAGCCCTTGCCGTCCAGCTTGACGGTGTCCATGCCGACGTGGATGAGGACCTGGACGCCGGAGGCGGACTTCAGACCGTAGGCGTGGCCGGTCGGGAAGGCGACGGTCACGGTGCCATCGAAGGGGGCGACGACGAGGCCGTCGGCGGGCTCGATGCCGATGCCAGGGCCGAGCATGCCCTTGGCAAAGGACTCGTCCTTGAGCTGCTCGAGCGGAACCACGGTGCCCGCGAGGGGCGAGGCGACGGAGAGATCAGCCTTGGCCTCGTCGCTGAAGGACGGGGCCGGGGCGGCAGCCGGGGCCGGGGCGGCGGCGGGAGCAGCGGCGGGGGTCGCCACGGCGGCGGCCACGGGAGCGGCAGCCTTGGCGGCGGGCGCGCGGCCCTCCATGTCGGCCTTACCGCGCGTCATGGCGTAGGCGAAGGTGAAGCCGAAGGACAGGACGAAGACGAGGACCTCGAGGGCCAGGTACGCGGGGATCGACTCCGGCTTGATCGACACGAAGCCGACGAAGCCGGCGGCACCCAGGGCCTGACCGCGCACGTTCAACAGGGCGACGCCCGCAGAGCCGATGGCAGCAGCTGCCATGGCGCAGAAGAAGGGCCAGCGCAGACGCAGGTTGACACCGAAGATGGCGGGCTCGGTGATGCCGAAGACGGCGGAGGCACCACCGGCACCGGCCAGGCCCTTGAGCTTGGCGTCGCGGGTCTTAAAGAAGACGGCCAGGGCGGCAGCACCCTGCGCGACGTTCGCCATGGAGGCGACGGGGAAGATGAAGTCGCCGTCGCCGCCGGACAGCAGCGGGATTTCGATGGCGGGGAAGGACTGGTGCAGGCCGGTCACAACGATCGGGCTGTAGACGAGGCCGAAGAGCAGACCACCGACAACGCCGAGGGTCGAGTAGGTCCAGTTAATGCCCTGGGTCAGGTATTCGGCAGCCACGCGGGTGACGGGGCCGATGATCGTGAAGGCCAGGAAGCCGGTGACCAGCATCGTGATGAGCGGGGTGAGCAGGAAGTCCGCGGTGCCCTTGAGGACCTTGTGCAGGCTCTTCTCGATGAGGCACATGACGTAGGTGACAGCCAGGGTCGGAATGACCTGCGCCTGGTAGCCGATCTTGGCGACATCCATGCCAAAGATGTGCCAATAGCTAACCTGCGCCTCACCGGCGAGCGCCGCGCCCGTATTCCAGGCGTTGAGCAGGTCGGTGGAAACCATGGCCGCGCCGATCGCGGCACCCAGGTAGACGTTGCCGCCGAAACGCTTAGCGGCGGAGAAGCCGACGAGGACCGGCAGCGAGGCGAAGGCCGCGGAGGAAACCATGTTGATGAGGGCCGCGTAGTCCGCGATGCCGGGGTACATCTGGGTCAGCGACTGCTTGCCGAACAGACCCTCGGCGGTCATGACGTTGTTGATGGCCATCATCAGACCGCCGGCGACCAGCGCCGGGAGAATCGGAACGAAGATGTCGGCGATCATCTTGATGAAGCGCGAGAACAGGTTTCCGCCCTTTTCGGCTTCTTCCTTGGCCTCGTCCTTGGAGACCTCACGCACGCCATGGTTTGCGACCATGTTGGCGTAGACCTGGTCGACATCGCCGGGACCGACGATGATCTGGAACATGCCGCCGGCGGCGAATGTGCCCTTCAGATCTTCGTTGTCATCGAGGGCCTGCTGGTTGATCTTGGACTCGTCCGCGATCACCAGGCGGAGACGGGTTGCGCAGTGTGCTGCTGCGCTGATGTTGGATGCGCCGCCGACTGCTTCGACGACCTCTCCTGCCACCTTGGCGTGATCCATTGCCGACCACATTCCTTTCTCAAAACCCCACGCGCAACGCCATTGTTACGCCGCGCTGGGCGGTGTGTAGCAATCGATTGACATACTACGGGTGGCAGAGTCCTCTATGCAAGGCGCGTCGGACATCGTCTCAGGTCAGCGCATGAGAGACCGACCACAGACGACGAGGTCGTGGCCACTGTGAGCAGCCACGACCTCGTCCGTCGGTTTTCAGTCGGCGCGCGCGGCGCTCACTGCGCTCACGGAGGCGGCGCCCACGAGCGTCACTCCTGCCCCCTCGCCGTTCAGGAAGCTGCGGGTGGTGAAGACACGCGAGCCGTCGCCCAGGTAGATCTCCGTGATCGAGCGGTCGTGGAGGATTTCCACACGGCGTGCCTCCCCCGCGTGCAGGGTGACGACGCGGCGGCCACCGTGGGGGTAGCGCGTGCCGCTCAGGTCGACGGTGAGGCGCCCATCCTCGAGGACAACCTCAAGGCCCGACTCCTCGCCGATGCGCACGGACAGGGCCCCCTCGTAGGAGGCCTCGAAGGCCAGACGCCACGAGCGTGAGCCCGCGAGCTCGGCCACGCGCGCCCCGGCCTCGTCCCCGGGAGCGCCCTCGAGAGTGGCGGGCGCCAGGGGTAGTCCCGGCAGGTACGGGCGGGCAATCACGCGGCCGCCGCGCAGGGTCAAGGCTCGCGGCGCGGTGAAGCAGTGCACCCAGCCGCCGGTCTCGATGGAGGGCTGGTCGTCCTCGCTCGCGTTGCCCGCCCACCCGAAGAGGAGGGTCGGCATATCCGGCGGCGTGGAGGCGGAGCGCGCCATGATCTGGGGCGCGTAGAACTCGGTGCCGCGGTCGAGTTCCTCGAAGGAGCCGTCGGCGCCCCGCAGCTCGGTCCCGACGAGCTCGCCGACGACGGCGACGCACGGGAAGATGTTCTCGAAGCCCTCGCGCTCGGGCGAAATACCCTGGGGACAGAAGATAAGCACGTCGTAGGCTCGGCCGGTCTCCTCGTCCATCAGGCGCACAAGGTTCGGGCACTCCCACATGTAGCCGAACGCGTCGAAGGCACCGTCGGCGTCGGGGAAGGTCATCTCCCCCTCGCACTCCCACGCGCGCAGGTCCGTGGAGCGGTAGAGCAGGGCCGCGCCGGTGAGGTTCTCGCGCTGGACGCCCAGCAGCATCCGGTAGGAGCCGTCCGCGTCGCGCCACACCTGCGGGTCACGGAAGTGGGCCGTGTAGCCGTCGGGCTGGCGGCCGATGATCGGGGGCACCTGCTTGTCGAAGTGGACCATGTCGGTCGTCGTGACGACGCACTGGGTGGCCTCGCGCTCCCCCGTCTCGGCGTCCTTGTAATTGCCGGTGTACCACAGCTCGACGCGGTCGCCGACCTCGATGGCCGTGCCCGAGTAGGCACCATTGGCGTCCTGGTGGGTGTCGGGCAGGATCGCGGGGGCATGGTAGACCCAGCGGGTCAGGTCACGCGAGGTGGCGTGGCCCCAGTAGACGAGCCGACGCGGATGCTCGGGCGTGTACTGGAAGAACGCGTGGTAGGTCCCATCGATCTCAATGAGGCCGTTCGGGTCGTTCAGTCGACCCACCGGGGGTGCGACGTGAAAGAGCGGGTAGTCGGGATCTTGCGGGGCGCGCGACGAGGCCTCGGCAGCGAGGGCGGACGCGAGAAAATCTTCGGCCATGACCTCACGGTAACACCCCGGGATAGACGAGCGCGCGGGCGGGACGCATCCGTCCCACCCGCGCGCTGTCAAACGTGCGTCACACCTGCCACAAAACGCGACAGATCAACGAAAAACCCAGATCAGGCACCCGTCACATCGTCGGGGTGAGCGTCCGCGTAGCGGGCAAGCTCCTCCTCGACGATAGATTCGTCCAGCTTGACGAACACCGGCGTAGGCTTGGCGATCGGCGTGCCCGGCGTGATCGGATGACGCTCCCAGGTCGGAACCTTCGTGTAGTCGCCCGTGATGATCGGGTAGCCGTCGCGTCCCTCGAAGTCGGCGGGCAGGACCTGCGGGTCGAGCTCGGCGACATCTTCGATGCGAGGCATCGGCGCGATCTCGCCGGCGCCACCCATGACGCGGTCGATGTCGTTGGCCGCGTGGGGCAGGAACGGGGAGAGCATGAGGTTGAGGTCAGTGACCGCCTGGGCCAGGGTCCACAGGACCGTCGCGAGGCGCTCTTGTTGCTCCGGCGCCTTGAGCTTGAAGGGCTCGGTGTCGGTCACGTACTTGTTGGCCTCGCCGACCAGGCGCATGGCCTCGGACAGCGCCGCCTTCTGGCGGTGGTGGCGGATCAGGTTGCCGACGGTGGCAAAACCGGCCTCGACGGCGTCCAGGAGGGCGCGGTCGATGTCCTCGAGCTCACCGGGGGTGGGGATCTCGCCGAACTTCTTGGCGATCATGGAGGCCGTGCGGTTGACCAGGTTACCCCAGCCGGCGACGAGCTCGCCGTTGGTGCGACGCACGAACTCGGCCCACGTGAAGTCGGAGTCCGAGGTCTCGGGGCCGGCAGCGCTGATGAAGTAACGCAGGGCGTCCGCCTGGTAGCGCGAGAGGAAGTCGCGCACGTAGATGACGATGCCGTGCGAGGAGGAGAACTTCTTGCCCTCCATCGTGAGGAACTCAGAGGAGACGACCTCGGTGGGCAGGTTGAGGACGCCCAGGTCGCCGGGGCTGCCGCCCTTCGCACCCTGGCCGTTGTAGCCGAGCAGCTCGGCGGGCCAGATCTGGGAGTGGAAGACGATGTTGTCCTTGCCCATGAAGTAGTAGGACAGGGCCTCGGGATCGTTCCACCACTTGCGCCACGCCTCGGGGTCGCCGGTGCGGCGCGCCCACTCGATGGAGGCGCTCAGGTAGCCGATGACGGCGTCGAACCACACGTACAGGCGCTTGGTGGGCTGATCCTCCCAGCCGGGGACCGGGATACCCCAGTCGATGTCGCGCGTCATGGCGCGGGGACGGATGTCCTCGAGGAAGTTCTGGGAGAACTTGATGACGTTGGGACGCCAGGTGCCGGACTTCTCGCGCTCGTCGAGCCATGCGGACAGGGCATCGGCCAGGGCGGGCAGGTCGAGGAAGTAGTGGGTGGACTCCACGAAGTTGGGGGTCTCGCCGTTGATGCGCGAGTGCGGGTTGATGAGCTCGGTCGGGTCCATCTGGTTGCCGCAGTTGTCGCACTGGTCGCCGCGCGCTCCTTCGGCGCCACAGATTGGACAGGTGCCTTCGATGTAGCGGCCGGGCAGGGTGCGGCCGGTGGACGGGGAGATGGCGGCGCGCGTGACCTGCTCGATCATGTAGCCGTTGTCACGCACGGTGGCGAACATGTCCTGGACGACGCGGTAGTGGTTGCCGGCGGTCGTGCGGGTGAAGAGGTCGTAGGACAGGCCCAGGGCCACGAGGTCCTCGACGATGAGGCGGTTGTTCTGGTCTGCAAGTTCGCGGGCGCTCATGCCCGCGCCGTCGGCGGCCACCAGGATGGGGGTACCGTGTTCGTCGGTGCCGGAGACCATGAGGACGTCGTGGCCGGCCATTCGCATGTACCGGGAGAAAACGTCGGAGGGGACACCGAATCCCGCAACGTGGCCAATATGACGGGGGCCGTTGGCGTAGGGCCATGCGACGGCGGACAGAATACGACTCATAGCCCCTAACAATACTGCGTAGCTGTCCCGAACGGGGAACCGGCCGCATGTCGAGGAATCGAAACAGGCAATCGCCGACTGTGAGCCGGGTGATACCCTTAGGGAAATTACTGATTTATCAGGGAGGTCCCATGCCCCGCGCACTCATTATCGTCGACGTTCAGCCCACGTTCTGCGAAGGGGGTGCCCTCCCGGTGACGGGCGGTAACGCCGTCGCCGAGGCCGTGGCCGCCTACGTGGACGCGCACCGCGACGAGTACCAGCTGATCGTCACCACGCAGGATTGGCATATCGATCCGGGAGCACACTTTTCGGAGACCCCCGACTTCGTGGACACGTGGCCGCCGCACGGCGTGGCGGGCACGGCCGAGGCCGAACTGCACCCCGCGCTCGCCCATGTGAACGCGGACGTGACGGTCAAGAAGGGCCAGTACAAGGCCGCCTACTCGGGCTTCGAGGGAACGACCGAGGATGGCAAGACGCTGGAGGAGGCGCTGCGCGGCGCTGGCATCACGGACGTGGATGTCGTGGGGTTGGCCGAGTCGCACTGCGTCGCGTGCACGGCCGTGGATGCTGTCCACGCCGGGTTCCGGACGCGTGTCCTGCGTGAGCTGACCGCCCCCGTGACCGAGGAGCTGGGCGCGTCGGCCCGTCAGTGGATGACGTCGGAGCACGTCGAGATCGTCTGAGGCTCCCCGGCCTCGTTTTTATCGCGCGGCGAGAGCGGCCTTGTAGAGGTCGTTCTTGCGCGCGCCCGTCGCTGCGGCCACCTCGGCCGCGGCGTCCTTGAGGCGCATGCCTTCAGCCGCGAGCGCGAGGACAGCACCGACGTGGTCTTCGGCGCGTGTGCTGTGCGTGTATCCGGCGACGACGATCGTCACCTCACCGAGGACGTCGTCGGCGCCCTCAGCGAGCTGCCCGAGCGTTCCGCGGCGCACCTCCTCGTAGTCTTTCGTGAGCTCGCGGCACAGCGCGGCGGCACGGTCGGCGCCAAAGACCTCGGCCATGCGTGTCAGCGTGGCGGCCGCGCGACGGGGTGACTCGAAGAAGATGAGCGTGTGCGGGTCGGTGGCCAGGCCTTCCAGGTAGCGCGTGGCCTCCCCTTCCTTGCGCGGCAGGAACCCCTCGAAGGCGAAGCGGTCGGAGGGCAGGCCGGACAGGGCGAGGGCGACGAGCGGCGCGGAGGGGCCGGGCAGGACGGAGAGGGGGACGCCCGCGTCGATGGCGGCGCGCGCCAGCCGGAAACCGGGGTCGGAGACCGTGGGCATACCCGCGTCGGACACGAAGACGACGCGCGCTCCTGCGCTGGCGGCCTCGACGATGCCCGCGGATTTCTCGGCCTCGTTGTGGTCGTGCAGGGCGACGAGGCGGCCACCCAGCTTGATGCCTAGGCGCGAGGCCAGGGCGAGCGCGCGGCGCGTATCCTCGGCGGCGACGATGTCCGCCCCCGCAAGCGCAGCGACGACGCGGGGCGAGGCGTCACGCACGTCCCCGATCGGGGTGGCTGCCAGCAGGATGGTCCCCGCCTCCTGGCGGTAGGGGTCGCTTCCGCGCTCGTCGCGCGGATTCGGGGACGAGGCCTGGGCACTCGTCGCGGGTCGGGTCGAGTCGGTCGCGGCTTCCATGCCGGTATCGTCTCACTGGTTTCCTGCGCGCGCACGGCGCGTCCGCCTCGCGCCCGCGAACCATTGGGGGACGCGCGAGGCCAGGACGCACGCGGCGCACAGGAGCGCGATAGTACCGCCGGCGCTGAGCCCCGCGGGCACGGCGATCGCCAAGCCAGCCAGGCCGACGAGGGCGCCGAGGAGGGGGCAGGCGATGAGGAAGGCGCGCGAGCTGCGCACGAGGGGTGCGAGAGCAGCGGCCGGCGCGGCGATGAGCGCGATCGACAGGATCGTTCCGACAGCGGGGATCGCCACGGTGACCGACGCGAGGATGAGGCCGAGGATGACGAGCTCGTGCCGCCCGGCGCGCGAGGCCGCGGCTGGGTTGGCGGGGTCGAAGCAGTGGGCGATCAGCTGGCGTCCACCCAGCGTCACGACAAGCAGCGCGGCAACGAGCACGCCACCCGCCCAAGCGACGTCGGCGGGCGAAACCGTCATGACGGATCCCGTCAGGAAGGAATTCACCGCGAGGGGCAGGGGCTTGAACCAGGTCGCCAGGAAGTAACCGGAAGCAAAACCCGCGGTAAGAACGATGCCGGCCGCGCCTTGGCTGGAGATGCCGGGGATCGTGGCGAGCCAGCGCATGAGGGCGACGAGCGGGATCGTGCCGAGGAACGCGCCGACGTAGAGAGCCGCCGACATGCCGGAGTGCCCGAAACCGAAGGCGGCGGCGATGACGACGCCGAGGACCGCGCCCGGGAAGGTCCCGTGCGTGACGGATTCGGCGAAGAAAATGCGTCGGTCCAAGTAGGCGAAGGCACCGACGAGGCCGCCCAGGGCCCCGATGATCGTCACGTGCAGCGCCGGGTACAGGAGGAGGCTGGCGATCACGAGGCCTCCCCTCCCCCGGCGCTCACGGTCGTTTCACGCGGCGTTTCACGCACGGTGGTGGCCGTGCGTGCACGCCGGGCGCGGATCTCGCGGATGGTGCAGGCGGCCGCGAAGCAGACGAGGACCCCCATGGCGACGCACGCCTGCGGGGAGAGCGGGCGGGGAGCGCGCAGGAGTGAGACGCCGAAGCCAGCCCATCCTCCGGCGAGCGCGCAGGCGCCGGCCAGGAGCACCATTGAGCGCGGGCCCGCGGCGAGCAGTCGACCGAAGGCTCCGGGCACGATGAGGTATCCGACGACGAGGAGGACACCGACGGCCGTCGACGCCGCGACGACGATGGCTCCGAGCGCCGCGTTGAAGGCGACGTCGATCCAGGTGACCGGGACGCCGCTGACCCGCGCGGCCTCACGGTCGAAGGCCACCGCGACCTGTGCACGCCAGGTGAGCGCAAGGAGGGCGGCCGCGACTACGAGGACGAGGGCGCTCGTTGCCATGCGCGACGGGGTTATATCCAGGAGACGGCCGAACATGAGGGATTCAAGCTGCCCGGACATGTCCCCGATGCGCAGGGAGATGACGATGCCGAGGGAGAAAAAGGCAGTGAGCAGGACCGCGGTCGTCGCCTCAGAGTGGCGCTGTTTGCGAGAGGCCACCGTCAGTGCCGCCGCGATGAGGGCCGCGCAGAGCGCACCTCCCGGAATGATGGCGTCGCGCCCGCCGAGGGCCATGCCGACGACAATGCCGGGAAAGACGCCGTGCACCATCGTCTCCGCGCTGAACTCGGCGCGACGCAGGTTGACCAGCGTCGAGGCCGGTCCCACGGCGAGCGCGAGCACGCCGAGGACGATGAGAGGGCGCAGCAGGTAGGGGGCGATCATGACAGGGCCGCAATCGCCTCGTCGGCGCTCGATCCGTAGGCGCGCGCCAAGACCTCGGGCACCAGGACCTCGTCGGTGGGGCCCAGGGCGACGAGGCGGGAGGCGAGCACGCACGCCTGGGAGCACACGTCGCGCGCGAGGGAGAGGTCGTGCGTGGAGACGATGACCCCGACGCCTCCCGCGGTCAGCTTGGCGATGAGGCCCGTGATGATGTCGCGGCTGGGAGCGTCCAGGCCGTTGAAGGGTTCGTCCATCATGACCAGCTCGGGGCGCGCGACCAGGGCGCGCGCGACGAGGACGCGCTGGCGCTGCCCGCCGCTGAGCGTCCCGAAGCGGTGGGAGGCCCGGTCGGAGAGGTTGACGCGCTTGAGGGCGGCACCCACCCGAGCGCGCATCTCGGAGGTGATGCGCCTGCCCCAGCCGGCCTCGGCGATGAGGCCCATGGTGACGACCTCGGCGGCGCTCACGGGGAAGGTGAGGTCCAGGTCGGCGCTCTGCGGCACGAGGCCGATGCGGGCCACGTCCACGTCGACGGTTCCGGAGAGGACCTGGCAGCCGCCGACGATACCGCGCATGAGGGTCGTCTTACCGCCGCCGTTGGGGCCGACAAGGGCGAGGGCCTGGCCCCCGAACACGTCGAGGGTCAGGCCGGTCAGCGCTGGGGTATGCGCGTACCCCAGCGCCGCGTCTTGAAAGGACACGAGCCTGCCCATCACTGGTCCTTCAGGCGCTCAGGCAGGTCCGGGACGGTGCCGCCCCACGCCTGTGTCACGGCGCGCACGTTGTGGATGATCGAGCCGACGTAGGTGGCTCCCTCGGATCCGTCGGGTCCCAGCGAGTCGCCGTACATCGCATCCTCGCCCACGATCGGGGTGACGCCGGCCGCGCGGGCGATCGCCTCGATGGACTTGGAGTTGTTGGAGTTTTCGGCGAAAAGCGCGACCGCGCCGGATTCCTTGACGGCCTCGACGGCCTTGGCGATGTGGTCGGCGGTGGCGTCCTGCTGCTCGTTGAAGTCGGACAGGGCGGCGCCGATGAATCGGATGCCGTAGTCCCTCGAGAAGTAGCCGAAGGCGTCGTGGGAGGTAAAGAGCACGCGCTGGCCAGCGGGCACCGTCTCGATGGCCTCGGCGGTCCACTGATCGAGCGAGTCGATGTCCTCCAGGTACGAGGCCGTGGCCGCGTTGATCGACGAGGCAGCGTCCGGCGCTGCGGCTGCGAGGCCTGCGCCGAGGTTAGCGACCTGGACGCGGGCGCCCTTCGGCGAGGTCCACACGTGGGGATCGAAGCGGAATTCGGGTTCCTCCCCCGCTTCTTCCGGCGGGAACGGCCACGGGGCGACATCCACGCGCTCGTTTCCGCGATCGATCGTGTAGGCGCCCTCGGGGTCCGGGGTACCCGGGTTGTCGATGTCGGCGGCTGTCAGGACGCCAGAGGTGACGACCATGCGTCCCTTGAAGCCGGAGGAGACGACAGCGTCGTCGAGGAAGTGCTCGAGGTCCACGCCCGAGACCGCCATGACGTCGGCCTGCGCAAGCGCCGATGTCTGCGCCGGGGTCATCTCATGCTCGTGCGCGGAAGCGTTGGGGGCGAGCAGGCAGGTCAGGCTCATGGTGAGGGCAGCGCTGTCAGGGGCGGCACCCACGTGGCTGTTCTTTCCGGCGGCGTCGGTCTTGTCGAGGGAAATATCGGCGGACCGCTCCGCGATCTGGGTGACGTAGTCGCAGATCTGGGTGGTCGTGGCGACCACGCTAAGGCCGTGGGCCGAGGAGGAGGGCGCGCACGCAGCCAGCGAGGCGGTTGCCATGGCCAGCCCTGCGGCAGCGGCTATGCTGCGCGTTGTTGGGGAAAACATTATTACTCCTGTGCACTTTTCGGGTACACGAAATTATAGTCAGAAGCGAGAACAATTCTCAAGTGTCTTGAGCTGAACATTATTTCCAAGTGTCAGAGCGGATGTGCGCCGCGCTCCTTTCAGCACGACGAGGCCGCTAGACTCGGATGCGATGAATACTGCTAACGCACACAACGACACGATCGACGAGACCGCCGACCTCCTCGAGCACGAGCCCGCGGCCGACGACGAGGCCATCGCTCCCCTTGAGCGGGAGCCGACGACCGACGACGAGGCCGCCGCACAGCCCGCCGAGACCTCGTCCACTCCCCCGGCCGCCGGATGGACCCAGCGCCTGTCGACGCCCGCAGCAGCGTGGGTCGCGACAGCGATTGCAACGCTGGTCGCCGCGCTTATTCGACTGCCCGGACTGGGCAACGTCCGTACGCTCATCTTCGATGAGACCTACTACGTGAAGGACGCCTGGTCACTCCTCACCCTCGGGTACGAGGGGACGTGGGCGAAAGACGTTGACACGGCATTCGCCAACGGCGACACCTCCGGCCTGTCCGCGGTGGGCGGCTATCCCGTTCATCCGCCAACGGGCAAGTGGCTGATCGCGATGGGCATGAAGATCTTCGGCCAGGCCAACCCCGTGGGATGGCGCATCGCGGCGGCCATCTGCGGCATCATCACCGTATTCCTTCTGTGCCGACTTGCTCAGAACCTGTTCCGCTCCCCCGCCATCACACTCCTCGCTGGCCTGTTCCTGGCGACGGACGGCATGGCGATTGTCATGAGCCGCACGTCCATCCTCGACGGATTCCTCGCCATGTTTGCGCTGGCCGCATTCCTGTGCGTCGTCAAGGATCAGCACATGGCACAGCCCGCGCTCATCGCCAAGCTGGCCGAATGGGATGGACTGAGCGAGCCGAGGCGGGGGTGGCGCTGCGCCTGGGCACACCTCACCCTGCGCGATCGCCGCCCCTTTGCGATCGGCCCCAATGCGGGAAACCGCCCGTGGCTTTTCGCGGCTGGCATCTGTGCAGGCCTCGCCTGCTCCGTTAAGTGGTCCGGAATTTACGTGCTCGCTTTCCTTGGATTGTTCGTCGCACTGCGCGAGGTGACGTGCCGCTGGCGCGCGGGGCATCCGACACCGATCCGAGGCGCACTCCTGGCAGACGTGTGGTGGGCGTTCATCCTCATGGTTCCGACGGCGATTCTCACGTATGTAGCGTCCTGGTACGGATGGTTCACACACTCCGCCGCTCACGGACACGGCCGCTCCGGAATTGCGGGATTCGCCGGACAGCTGGCAGACCTGTGGCTCTACCACAAGGAGATGTGGACGTTCCACAACGGACTCAACACGCCCCACAAGTATCAGTCCAGCCCTTACACGTGGCTCGCGCAGGTGCGCGCAACCTCCTTCTACTGGAACAACGGCGAGGCCGTGATGGGCTGCCGATCGGGCAAATGCGCGAGCGACGTCGTCGCCCTCGGCAATCCCCTCCTGTGGTGGGTAGGCATCGGTGCCCTACTACTCGTCATCGTCGCCACGTTCTACTACCGCAATTGGCGCGTGGGCATCATCGCCCTCGGCTATATCGCGCTCTACGTTCCGTGGCTCGCCTACGCGCACCGCACGATCTTTGTTTTCTACACCGTCGCATTTGCACCTTACGTTGCCCTGGCGGTCGCATGGATGATTGGCCTCCTCGCAGGGTGGGTGACGATCGACGGATCACCCGACCCCGCACCAGCCAGTCGCCAGACTCAGATCACGGGATGGGTCTTTGCGGCGCTCGTGACGGCCGCAATCCTCGGCTGCGCCCTCTACTTCATGCCACTGTGGCGCGGGGACGTTATCGACTACGACTTCTGGCGCGCCCACATGTGGCTGCAAAGCTGGATCTAACGATCCACGCGGACACAAACGAGTAAGGGTGTGGCCCGGCAGTTTCCTGCCGGGCCACACCCTTACTCTGAACGGCTCCTTCGACGAGCCCCCAAGCGTTCAACCACGGTCGCACGACTCACGCCGCGCATACGTGCACACCGGCACCACAACAACTCGAAAACCGCTCAGAAGCTATTCTCACGCCAGCGAAGCAAGCAGCTCGCGCATCTGGCCGTTGAGCTCCTCGGAAGGCACGAAAACACCATCCTGGAAGTCAGAGCCCAAGTTAATGCCGACCTGCTGCGCGCGCACATCAGCACCGAAGGTCGACAGGATCTCGCGCAGATGCTCGAGCGGCTTCACCGCGCCGTACCAGGAGTAGCCGACCAGACCAACAGCCTTCTCCTTCAGCGTGGCCGGGGGCAGGTAGTCGATCGCGTTCTTCAGGGCCGCGGGCACGGAGTGGTTGTACTCAGGCGTCACGAACAGGACGGCATCGTTGGCCTCAACGTTCGCGCGAAGACGGACCGCCTCGGGCAGCGTCGGAGCCTGCATCGACGGCGGCATCTCCTCCGCGAACAGAGGAAGCCTATAGTCGCGCAGATCAAAGAAGACGGTCTGCACGCCCTCAACCTGACGAGCCTGATCCTCAATCCAGCGAACAACCTGCTCGCCGGCGCGACCGGGACGAACGGAACCAAGAACGATTGCAACGGAAGCCATGACGTTTCCTTTCGAAAGTTTATTGAAACGTCAACTACTATAGATCGCCAATAACTTTGACACAAGAACAATCGCTATCGCATAGGACACAAGTCCCACAACGTCACAACGCTGCAAAGCGCCTGGCTAAGGTATGCAAGCAACGACGCGTAAGAGTCTGTGGGTAAAACGCGAAGGGCCTTATCCAACGGATGAGGCCCTTCGTCTTGAA
>OFCU01000019.1_pt1 | contig 117790 bp, 107 predicted proteins | sample 1520851 | NCBI WGS metagenome assembly OFCU01 (sample SAMEA2699040, study PRJEB24076) | metagenome | reverse complement strand
GGCCAGAGGTGGAAGCACCGCGAGGTGCTCGTGAGCCGACTGGTACTAATGGGCCAACACTAAACAACAACCCACACAACACGTGCGGGTGAACAACAAGACAGGCAACAAAACAGCCGCAACCACTATACAAACCACGATCAACCCACACCCCCCAAAAAGGGGGAGACGTGTTGAACACCAGTCTTGTGGTGGTCATAGCACCGGGGAAACGCCCAGCACCCATTCCGAACCTGGAAGCTAAGCCCGGCAGCGCCAATGGTACTGCAACCGCCAGGTTGTGGGAGAGTAGGACACCGCCACAACACACTTCATCGAGAGGGACGGCCCGCAATAGCGTGCCGTCCCTCTCGTTTTTGCGGCCCCATGCCGCTGATAAGCCGCCCGTCGTCTACTATTGGGTGGTTGAACGCGCACGATGCGCACCATGAACAAGAGCGCGCCAACCGGCGCAGGAATAGAGGATAGACACCATGGCAGATGAGACTCGAGGACGCGGCGAATTCGGCCGTGGTGGATACCAGAAGCGCCAGCCGCAGTGGCGAGATCGCGACGGGGAACGTTCCGACCGCGGTGAGCGTGGTGGTTTCCGTCGTGATGATCGTCGTGACGGTGATCGTGGTTTTCAGCGTCGTGATGATCGTCGTGGTGGCTTCCGCGACGACCGTCGTGATGGCGAGCGTGGTGGTTTCCAGCGTCGCGACAATGATCGTCGTGACTTTGGTTCGCGTGATGATCGTCGTGGGGACCGCGGCGGCTACCAGCGGCGCGACGACCGCCGTGGCGGCTTCCAGGATCGCGGTCGCGGGGGCGCGCCTCGTAGCGACGGAGGTTACAAGAGCTACTCGTCGACGGATGAGTACGTCTCGCCCAACGGTAATGAGCCGACGATCCCAGCCGGTGTTAGCGCAGAGGAACTCGATCGCGACGCTCTGCGTGCTCTGACCACCCTTTCTGGTCCCAATCGTGACATTGTTGCCCGTCACCTGGTGATGGCCGGCCAGCTGATCGATCTTGATCCTGAGGCTGCCTACCAGCATGCGCAGGCTGCTGTCGCGCGCGCAGGCCGCGTCGACGTTGTGCGTGAGGCCGCGGCGCTCACTGCCTATGCGTCGGGTCGCTACGAGGAGGCCCTGCGCGAGGTGCGCGCCGTGCGTCGTATGCGTGGCGATTCTTCGCTGCGTGCCGTGGAAGCCGACGCTGAGCGCGGTCTTGGCCATCCGGAAAAAGCCGTCGAAATTATCGACGCCACCGATCCCTCGACCCTCGACCTCTCCGAACAGGTCGAGCTCGTGCTCGTCTCGTCCGGCGCCCGCGCGGATCTTGGCCAGGCCGAGGTTGGCCTCGTGATCGTTGACGATGCACTTGCAGCGCTGCCGGCTGAAGCTGACGACGAACTGCGCCGCCGCCTGATGGAGGTCAAGGCGCAGCGACTGCTTGACCTCGGACGTGAAGACGAAGCAGCTGAGGTCATCGCGTCGATGCCCGCCGAGGTCGAGGACACGGAGATCGTCGATATCGCTCTGTACGCTGATGCCGACGTGGATGGTAAGCGTTCCCCGCTGCGCGGCTCCGGCGCGGCGCTCGCTGAAGAATACGACTGTGCCCTGCTCGACCTTGACGGTACTGCGTGGTCCGGTGACGAGACGATCGAGCATGCCGCTGCGTCGGTTATCGAGGCGCGTGAGGCCGGCATGGCCTCGGCTTTTGTCACCAACAACGCGATGCGAACCCCCCAGCAGGTGGCCGACAAGCTGAACTCCATGGACTTCCAGGCGACGCCTGACATGGTCATGACCTCCGCGATGGACATCGCAGCGATCATGGCTGAAGAACTCGAGGAGGGCGCGAAGGTCTTCGTCATCGGCGGCGCCGGCCTGCGTCTCGCTCTCGAGGAGCGAGGCTTCGTTCTCGTGGACAGCGCCGACGACGAGCCCGTCGCGGTCGTTCAGGGCCTCGATAAGCAGGTCGACTGGGCGCTGTTGTCCGAAGGTGCTTTCGCGATCGAGCGTGGGGCCGCTTTCTACGCCTCGAACCTTGATGCAACCTTGCCTATCGAGCGTGGCCAGGCACTGGGCAACGGCTCGCTGGTTCGCGCCATTCAGCACGCGACGCGCAAGCGTCCGATTGCTGGCGGCAAACCTGAGCCGGGTATCTACCGCCGTGCCGGCGAGCTCGTGGGCGCGCAGAACCCGCTCGCTGTCGGTGATCGCCTTGAGACCGATATTATGGGCGCTGTCGCCGCTGGCGTGCCTGCCCTGCACGTCCTGACGGGCGTCCACCAGGCGCGCGACGTCATCCGCGCCCCGCGCGGACAGCGACCCAGCTACCTGGCGATCGACATGCGTGGTCTGCTGGAGGCGCACCCCGCACCCAAGCACCACCGCGACGGCACCTGGACCTGTGGGGTCTCTCAGGTTGCCAAGGCCACCCGCTCCGGCGTGCTCACGCTTGATGACGTCGAACTGACCGAGCCTGTCACGATCAGCATCGACTCCTACCGTGCGCTTGCCGCTGCCGCGTGGGAATACGCGGATGGCGCCGGCTCGCCGGTCACCTGCCCCGACATCACGGTCGTCGACAACGAGGATCCCGCAGGTATCGTCTCCCAGCCCGAGCCCGTTGCCGCTTCGGACGAGGACGACTTCTACGATGTCGCCGCGGACGCAGACAACCTGCCGGAGCCGGGCGCTTCGACCCCCGCGTTCCTACCCGGTGAAGAGGAGCTCGAGGAGCTCCTGGAGCGCACGGCGGATCTGGACGAGCAGGCCTGATGGCATTACGCGAGCAGACTGAAGCCCGCCTGGTCGGTTTCGATCAGCTCGGAGCGTCCCTTCAAGTAGAGACGCTCCGAGCGATCGAGGCCGACCTACGGCGGGCCCTGTCTGCCGACGCACCGACCGGTACTGTCCACCCCGGCGCGCAACTGACGGCCTCACGCAACGAGGGGAACGGCGCATGAAGTTACGCAGAATCGACTCCGAGCTGGTGCGCCGCGGCCTTGCGAAGTCCCGTTCCGCTGCCGCACAGATGATCGAGGACGGGCGCGTCAAGCTCGACGGACAGATCGTGCTCAAGCCCGCGCGCCAGATGGATCCCGCTCAGGCGATCGTCGTCGAGGAGTCGGATGATCCAGAGTACGTATCGCGTGGTGCTCACAAGCTTGCAGGAGCGCTCGATGCGCTCGGTGACAAGGCGCCGTTGATCGAGGGACGCCGTGCTTTGGATGCAGGCGCTTCGACGGGTGGTTTCACCGATGTGTTGCTACGGCGTGGCGCAGCGTCCGTCGTTGCCGTCGATGTCGGGTATGGCCAGCTCGCATGGAAGTTGCAGAGCGACCCGCGCGTGGAGGTGCACGATCGGACGAACGTGCGCACCCTCGATCCAGCTTCCGTCGCTCCCGCTCCTGAGCTTGTCGTTGGCGATATGTCGTTCATTTCGCTGACGTTGGTTCTTCCTGCGCTCGTCGCTGCGGCCGCGCCCCACGCCGACTTCCTCCTCATGGTCAAGCCTCAGTTCGAAATCGGTAAGGAACGCCTCGGCCACGGAGGCGTCGTCCGTAATCCGGAACATCATGTGGAAACCGTGGAGACGGTTGCGCGCTGTGCCATCGACCTTGGCCTGGATATCGCCGCGATCGCCGCGTCGCCGCTGCCCGGTCCGTCCGGAAACGTCGAGTATTTCGTGCACATGCGCCGCGACTACCCGGATCCCATCGACCCGACGCAGCTCACCGACTACATCCGGCGTGCGGTCGAGGCCGGTCCAGCTGGAGGCTCCCGATGACTCGAGTTCTGATGGTTCGTCACCGTCACCGCCCCAATGCGGTGACGAGTGCCTTGAGCCTCGCCGACGCACTCAAGGAACGGGGTATCGACGTCGTGGACGACGCTTCGGGTCACGATATCGACATGGTGCTTTCAATCGGCGGCGACGGCACATTCTTGGTCGCTGCGTCGAGTGCTCGCGCGCTGGGGGTGCCTCTCCTCGGCATCAATGCCGGCCACATGGGTTTCTTGACGGAGCTGGGCGACAGGGGGACCGGCGACATCGCCCGCAAGATCGCGGATGGCGACTTTTCGGTCGAACGACGCATGACACTCGATGTCACGATGGAACGTCCCGACGGATCGAAGGCTGATGACTGGGCGCTCAACGAGGCTGTCGTCATGCACACGGATGTCGCGCATCCCGTTCATTTTGCCCTCGTTGTCGACGGGCAGGAAGTGTCGACGTACGGTGCTGACGGCATGATTTTGTCGACTCCGACCGGATCGACCGCTTACTCGTTCTCCGCGGGAGGGCCGGTCGTGTGGCCCGATACGGAGGCGATTGTCGTCGCCCCGTTGGCCGCTCACGGCCTATTCACGCGCCCGCTCGTCGTCGGCCCCTCGGCGTGTGTGGAGATCGTTGTTCTCGACGACATGTGGACGCCTCCGGAGATGTGGTGTGACGGCCTGCGGCGTATGACCGTCCCCGCTGGTGCAGTGGTTCGTGCGCGTGTCGGTTCGTCGCCCGTGCAGCTCGTGCGCGTGGACGATACGCCGTTTTCTGCGCGCCTTGTTCGCAAGTTCAATCTTCCCGTGCGTGGGTGGAGGGATGGTCCCCAGTGATCGAGTCGCTCGACATTTCGCAACTCGGCGTCATCGAGTCTGCTCACGTCGACTTTGGTGAGGGCCTTATCGTCGTCACAGGCGAGACCGGTGCGGGTAAGACGATGGTACTGTCCAGCTTGCAGCTGCTGCTCGGTGCCCGCGCGGATGCGGCGCTCGTGCGCTCGGGCGCTGACCGTCTATCCGTCGACGGCATTTTCTCGGTGGGGGAGGAGGTTGCAGCACGCGTTGAGGAGAGCGGCGGCCTCGTCGAGGGGGGCGAGCTGATTGTCGGTCGTTCGGTGCGTGCTGCTGGGCGCTCCCGCGCGCACCTCGGATCGCGTCCCGTGCCGGCCTCGGTTTTGGCGGATATCGTCGGGTCGATGGTGACGATCCACGGGCAGGCCGACCAGATCCGCTTGACGGGGGAAGCCGCCCAGCGTCGTGCGCTCGATCAGTTCGGCGGCGAGGAGCATGCTGCTGCGCTCGAAGAGTACCGAGTCGCTTTCCGCTATGCGGTCGACGTCAAGCATCGCCTGGATTCGTTGCGCGGCGATGCGAGCGAGCGTGCCGAGGAGCTGGAGGATCTGCGTGCTGCCATCCGCCAGATCGAAGATCTCGATCCTACGATCGGCGAGGAGGAAGGCCTCGTTCGCGAGGCAGCGCGCCTGACGAACGTCGAGGACCTGCGTGCGTTGGTTGGCGTGTCTCTGGGGTATCTCAAGGGTGACGATCGGGGTGACTTTACCGGGGCGGTCGAGGCAACCCGGCACGCCTACGCGCAGCTTGATGACGCAGCCCGATGTGACGAGGCCGTGGCTGAGTTTGTGGGACGCGCGCGCAGTCAGGTGCTTGAGCTGGAAGCACTCGCTGATGACGTCTCAGCGTACCTGGCGCGCCTCGACGCGGATCCGGAGAGGCTGGCGCAGATTCACGCGCGACGGGCGGCCATCAAGGACGTTCTGCGCGGGCGCGCTGGCGACATAGAGGGTCTCCTCGCGTGGGCCGACGAGGCTCGCTGCCGCGTCGACGAGCTTTCTTCGCCGGGGTCCGATCCTGAGACTGTCGAACGTGAACTGGTGGCCGCTCAGGAGCGTGTGCTTGAGTGCGGGCGCCGCGTCACGCAGGCACGCATGCGTCTTGCGGCACAGCTCGCGGAAGGCGTGAACGAGGAGCTGCACGCCCTGTCGATGCCCGACGCGATGCTGCACATCGATTGTGAGCCGACGAAACCGACCTCCCATGGATGCGAGAACGTCGTCTTCCGGCTGCAGCCGCATCCTCACGCTCCCGCCCGTCCACTCGGACAGGGGGCCTCCGGTGGCGAGTTGTCCCGTGTCATGCTCGCATTGGAACTGATGTTGGGGCGCACTGAGGCCTCCTCGACGTTCATCTTTGACGAGATCGATGCCGGTATTGGTGGGCAGACGGCCACGGAGGTCGGCGCACGTCTCAAGAAGCTTGCGGAAACGCGACAGGTCATTGTCGTCACGCACCTGGCCCAAGTCGCGGCTTTCGGCGACCAGCACCTCGTCATCGAAAAGAACGACGGGACCACGAAGGTGCGTGAAGTCAGCGGCGATGAGCGTGAAGCTGAATTGACACGCATGATGGGTGGGGATCCGCACTCAGCTGCGGCGCGCCGCCACGCATCGCAAGTCTTGGCCTCTGCCGTGTCACAATCGCAGGGATGAGTGAGACACTTTCAAAGGAATCGAGCGCGCGCTCCGGGCGAATTCGCATTGACGACCGCCCCAAGCATCTGGCGACGCGCCTAGAACGCGGCGAAATCGCCGTCATCAACGTTGCGGACCTGGATCGCGAGAGCGCCGCGGCGCTTGTCGCAGCCGATCCCGTGGCCGTGCTGAACGCGCAGCCGTCTCTGACGGGACGCGCAGCCGCGCTGGGGCCTCGCCTCATTCTCGAGGCCGGCATCGTCCTCGTCGATGACCTGGGCCAGGACATTATGTCGCTGCGCGAAGGTCAAGAGGTGACGGTGGCAGGCTCGAAGGTCCTCGTGGACGGCTCCGTTATCGCGACCGGATCCGTCGTGTCGTCGGACGACTTGGACGTCGACGTCGCCGACTCGTCCTCCCTTTTCGCCGGTGTCGACGCCTCCATTGAGGATTACCTGGCGAAAGATGGTGCCACAGTGCTGCGTGGAGTCGACGTTCCACAGCTCCGTGACCTCAGTAAGCGGCCGATTCTCCTCGTGACCGGCGCGCCCGACACGAAGACTGAGTTGCGTGCGCTTGCGCGTTGGCGATCCGAGGTCAGCCCGTTCGTGATCGCCGTCGACGGCGGAGCCGACGTGGCTCTGAAGGCCCGGCTGTCGCTCGACCTCGTCGTCGGCGACGCCGAACTCATGAGTGAGAAGGCGATCCGCAAGGCCCGTTCGTTCATTGTTCGCGTCGGAGGAGACGGTCTCGCGCCCGGCGCGGATCGACTCGACCGCATGGGCGTTGTTTTCGAACGCATTGCCATGGCTGGCACCTCTCTCGACGCGGCTCTCGTTGTCGCCGCACATTCGACGGCGCCCGCTGTCGTCACCGCCGGCGTGTCCTACGGGGAGGCGGAACTGGTTGACGCCGGCCGGGCACTGGTCGCCCCCGCATTCTTCTCGCGTCTCGCGGTTGGCTCGCGCCTTATCGGCGCGCAGGCGGTTGCGGCTACCTTCCGCCCGCGCCCGCGCGGTTGGACGCTTGTCCTGCTCGCCGTGGTCGCACTGGCCCTGATGGGCGTTGCCCTGTGGTCGACCCCGTGGGGCAATGACCTACTGCACCCCGTTACTTCATTCTTCGACTCGCTGATGCACTCCGCAGGAGGAGCCCAATGATTAACTTCCGCTACCACGTTGTCTCGATCATCGGGATCTTCATCGCCCTGGCCGTTGGCGTCGTTCTGGGGGCAGGCCCGCTGCAGAGCCGTATCCAGGCCGGCGTCAGCTCGTCGGCTACTGCCTCGGCACCGGACCCGCTGCTGAGCGCTCGCGCCGATGCGGAGGCTGCCGGCCTCAAGGCTCTCGCATCTTCGACGCTTACTGCCTCGCTCAGCTCCGCCAAGGTTGCTCTCGTCGTCCTGCCCGGCGCATCTGACGACGACGTGGCCGCGATTCGTTCGACGCTGACCGATGCCGGCGCGAGCGTCGTCGGGCGTGTGACGCTGAGCGACAACTGGCAGTCCACCTCGATGAGCCAGTACCGCACGACACTGTCAACGACCCTGGCGTCGCATCTCGCTTCGGGGGCGGCCAAGACCGCTAGTGCCGATGGCGTCGTTGGCTATTCGATCGTCCAGGTGCTCACCACCACCGGAGCCGAGACCGACCTGCTGCGTCAGATTCTCACCGACGAATCCACGCCGATCATGACCGTTGACGAGGATGCGAATGGAAGCGCCACGGCGATCGTCGCGGTCGGACCACGCGCGCAGGCCACGGCCGTCTCCAACGCGACGCCCGCTGCGGCGACTCAGAGCCCGGATGCGTGGGTTGGCCTCGGTCAGGCCCTCGGTTCGACGAACGGCGTTCTTGTTGGCGACGCCTCCACCCGTGACGCGATGATCTCTCAGGTGCGTGCTAGTGGCGTCACCGTCACGACGGTTGACTCCGTTGGTACGACCCTCGCCGCCGTCGATACCGCGCTCGCGCTGTCGACGCCCGCGACGGGCGCCCGCGCTTTCGGTGTGGGTAACGGAGCACAGTCTGTCATCCCCAGCAACAAGTAAAGCGCGTCAATACGCGATGTGCCTCGTCGGCCCCCGCTGATCTGCAGAGATAGCGGGGGCCGAGTCATCGGTGGAGTGTTAGACTGGAGTTCCATGGTGAGTACTTCAATGCGTGCGGTGCGCGCGGAACATTCCATGACCAAGCACATTTTTGTGACGGGGGGTGTCGTCTCCTCCTTGGGCAAGGGCCTGACCGCCTCCAGCTTGGGCAGACTCCTTCGATCGCGGGGACTGCATGTGGTCATGCAGAAGCTCGATCCCTACATCAACGTCGATCCCGGCACGATGAACCCCTTCCAGCACGGCGAGGTGTTCGTGACGGAGGATGGCGCGGAGACCGATCTGGATATCGGCCACTACGAGCGCTTCCTCGACGTGAACCTGTCGGGTGCCGCTAATGCGACGACCGGCCAGGTGTATTCCACGGTGATCGCCAAGGAGCGCCGCGGCGAATACCTGGGCGACACGGTTCAGGTCATCCCTCATATCACCGACGAGATTAAGAACGTCATGCGTCGCCAGGCCCAGCCCGACGAGAATGGTGACCGTCCGGACGTCATCATCACGGAAATCGGCGGCACTGTCGGCGACATCGAATCGCAGCCGTTCTTGGAGGCGGCCCGTCAGGTGCGCCACGACCTCGGCCGCTCGAACGTTGCCTTCGTGCACGTGTCGCTTATTCCTTTCCTGCCCGCGGCGGGCGAGTTGAAGACAAAGCCGACGCAGCACTCCGTCAGCGCACTGCGATCGATTGGCATCGCGCCTGACGCGCTGGTGCTGCGCACCGATCGCGCGCTGCCTGAGGGCATCAAGTCGAAGGTAGCCCTCATGTGTGATGTCGACCCCGACGCGGTCATCGAGTGCGCCGACGTCGCCTCCATCTACAACGTGCCGCTGACGCTGTATCGCGAGGGCCTCGACGCCTACCTGGTCCAGCGCCTCGGATTGTCCTTCCGCGACGTCGACTGGAAGGAATGGAAGGAGCTCCTGGAGCGCGTGCATTCTCCCAAGCGCCGCGTTGAGGTTGCCCTGGTCGGCAAGTACATCGACCTGCACGACGCGTATCTGTCGGTGTCTGAGGCGATCAAGCACGGCGGCTTCGCACACAACGCTCGCGTTGACATCCGCTGGGTCGCCTCGGACACGTGCGAGACACCCGAAGGTGCTGCCCGCGAGCTCGCCGGCGTCGACGCGATCGTTGTCCCCGGAGGCTTCGGCATCCGTGGCATTGAGGGAAAGCTCGGCGCGCTGCGCTGGGCGCGCGAGCATCGTGTTCCGACGCTGGGGCTGTGCCTGGGCCTGCAGTGCATGGTGATTGAGGCCGCCCGTCATCTCGCTGGCATCACCGGGGCGTCGTCGACCGAAATGGATCCGGACACGACCGAGCCCGTCATCCACACGATGGCCGACCAACACGAGTTCGTCGATGGCAGCGGTGACATGGGCGGAACGATGCGACTCGGCGCATACCCCGCGGCTCTCGCCCCGAATTCGATTGTTGCCACCACCTATGGCGCGACGGAGGTCAGTGAGCGGCACCGCCATCGCTACGAGGTCAACAATGCCTACCGTGAGCGTCTCGAACAGGCAGGCTTGAAGGTGTCCGGAACCTCTCCGGACGGCTCACTTGTCGAGTTCGTCGAGCTTGATTCGAAGCAGCATCCCTACTATGTTGCAACGCAGGCGCACCCGGAGTTCAAGAGTCGTCCGACGCGCCCGCACCCGCTTTTTGCGGGGCTGATTGAAGCTGCGTTGAAGCGTCACGTCGGGCGTTATTCTTCGCGTTCGGATGAGAAGGAATAAGAGACGACATGCGTTTTCTGTCGAACGAGCAGGTTCAGGCCATTGCGGATCAACCAAGCCCGCACGCGGTTGCGGCGAGCCAGGTCGTATGGAACGGCCGCATCGTCGACATGGTCAAGGACCACGTCATTGTCGTCGAGGGGCAGGAACCCGTGGTTCGTGAATACACGCGCCACCCGGGTGCCGTTGCAGTGGTTGTGCTGCGCGGTGAGAGTGGGGGAGAGGAGATTCTCCTCGAACGTCAGTACCGTCACCCCGTGAAGGCCTTGCTGTGGGAGATTCCCGCGGGGTTGCTTGACATCCCCGGTGAGGATCCGCGCGTCGCAGCGCAGCGTGAGCTTGCTGAAGAGGCGGATCTGGTTGCGAAACGCTGGGATGTTCTCGTCGACTATTTCACCTCTCCCGGTGGCTCGACCGAGCCGCTGCGTATTTTCCTCGCGCGCGACCTTCGGGACGCCGACGAGGCTTTCGAACGTGAGGACGAGGAGGCGACGATGGAATACGCGTGGGTTGGCCTCGACGATGCCCTCACTATGGTGCTGGACGGGCGACTGCATAATCCGTCGGCCGTCATCGGTGTGCTCGCCACCCACGCTGCCCGCGCCCGCGGGTGGGCTGGATTGCGGCCCGTCAATGCCCCGTGGCTTCGCTCCTGATTACTCCGTAGGTCCTTAGTCCCGAAATTTGTGGGCCGTCCGACACTCCTAACGGCTTTTCGCAACGCCTATTTATCTAAATTGGCGTACACTCGTTCCCAGAGAAAAGCACACAGAGGCGCAGTAACGGAGCGTCGGAGCGGAGGACACGTGGCAGAAGAATCAGACGCCACTACTCGACAGCAGGTGCTCGATCTCATCGTCGAAAAGGGGCCGGTCACGGCCTCGTCGATTGCGAAGGTCCTGGGGCTGACGACGGCTGCCGTGCGGCGCCACATCACGCTCCTGTTGGACTCCAAGGAGATCGCCGAGCACGAGCCCAGTGCTCCGTCGAAGCGTGGTCGTGGCAGGCCCGCACGTCACTATGTCGCTACCGAACGGGCACACGTTCACCTTGCCGATGGATATTCCGACCTGGCTTCCAAGGCCCTCGGGTACCTTGGGCAGCTCGGTGGGGATGAGGCCGTCGAGTCTTTCGCTGCGGCGCGTTCGCGTGAGATCGAGCGGCGCTACGCCCCGATCGTGCGCGATGCGGGTTCAGATCCGCGGGTGCGTGCCCAGGCGCTCGCCGATGCGCTGACGCAGGATGGTTACGCGGCCACTGTGCGTGACATCGGCGGTGGAACGCTTGCCGTTCAGCTGTGCCAGGGCCACTGCCCGATTCAACATGTCGCGGGGGATTTCCCGCAGCTGTGCGACGCCGAGACGCTTGCCTTTGGCAAGCTGCTGGACGTCCACGTCCAACGACTTTCCACGCTTGCTGGCGGAGGACACGTGTGCACCACCCACATTCCCGTGGGTATGCCCGTGATTCGCCCGGGAGCGCGGAACGTGCGACGCAAGTAGCACTTGGTTAAGAACGAGAGGTTGACACAACTATGACGCAGGCACCCGCCTCGGGCGCTGATGACCGTCGAATGACCGATGACGAGATCATCGAGTCGATCGGCGGTTACGAATACGGTTGGCACGACTCCGACGACTACTCGAAGGATGTCCCCACCGGAATTAACGAAGAAATCGTTCGCTTCATCTCTGAGGTGAAGGACGAGCCGCAGTGGATGCGGGAGCGCCGCCTGAAGGCGCTGGAACTGTTCGAACGCAAGCCGATGCCGGCGTGGGGCCCCGACCTGTCCCACGTGGATTTCGATGCGTTCAAGTACTACGTGCGCCCCACGGATCGTCAGGTCAACGACTGGGCAGACCTTCCCGAGGAAATCCGCGACACCTACGATCGCCTCGGTATCCCCGAGGCCGAAAAGTCGCGCCTGGTTTCCGGCGTCGCCGCTCAGTACGAATCTGAGGTCGTCTACCAGCAGATCCAGGAAGACCTGGAGCGTCAGGGCGTCATCTTTACCGACACCGACACCGGCCTGCGCGAGTACCCGGAGATTTTCGAGGAGTACTTCGGCAAGTGCGTGCCCGCAGGTGACAATAAGTTCTCCGCGCTGAACACCGCCGCCTGGTCCGGTGGTTCCTTCGTCTACGTCCCCAAGGGCGTCCACGTGACGATCCCGCTGCAGGCGTACTTCCGCATCAACACCTCGGCGATGGGTCAGTTTGAGCGCACGCTCATCATCGCCGACGAGGGCTCTTACGTCCACTACGTCGAGGGCTGCACCGCCCCGATTTACGACGAGAATTCCCTCCACTCGGGCGTCATCGAGATCTTCGTGAAGAAGGACGCTCGCGTGCGCTACACGACCATTCAGAACTGGTCGACGAACGTTCTCAACCTCGTGACCCAGCGTGCGATGGTGGAGGAAGGCGGCACCATGGAATGGGTCGATGGCAACATGGGTGCCGCGATCACCATGAAGTACCCGGCCTGCTTCCTCATGGGCGAGCACGCCCGTGGTGAGACGCTGTCCATCGGTTTCGCCGGCCCCGGCCAGCAGCAGGACACCGGCGCGAAGATGGTGCACATGGCACCCCACACCTCTTCGTCGATCGTGTCGAAGTCCGTGTCCCGAGGCGGTGGCCGCACCTCCTACCGTGGCCTCGTCCAGGTCAACGCCCGTGCGCGTCACTCCAAGTCGAACGTGCTGTGCGACGCCCTGCTCGTCGACAAGATCTCGCGAACCGACACCTACCCCTACGTTGACGTGCGCACCGACGATGTCGAAATGGGCCACGAGGCCACCGTCACGAAGGTGAGCGCCGACCAGCTCTTCTACCTGATGAGCCGAGGCCTCGACGAGAACGAGGCCATGGCGACGATCGTCCGCGGTTTCGTCGAGCCGATCGCCAAGGAGCTGCCGATGGAGTACGCCCTCGAGCTCAACCGCCTCATTGAACTGCAGATGGAAGGATCCGTCGGCTGATGACGACCCCCAACACTATTGTCGACACCATGAACAAGGCCCACTCGCACGGGGCGCACGCCGAGAAGGCTCACCCGTCGCGCGCGGACCGTCCCACCTCGTTCAACCTGGACGACATTGCCGTGCCGCACGGACGCGAGGAAGACTGGCGTTTCACCCCGATGCGCCGCATCGAGCGCCTTTTTGAGCCTGCCAACTACGACGCAGGCGATGCACCCGTTGCGGTTGACGCTCCCGCCTCGGTCGTCGTCGAGACCGTGAGCCGCGACGACAATCGCCTGGGCACTGTCCTGGCCCCCGGCGACCGCACCGCGGTCGTCGCGTGGAACGGCTTCGAGCAGGCGACCATCGTTGAGATCCCGGCCGAGGCCGAGCTCGACGCACCCGTGCGCATCAACGTCGCAGACGTCGAAGGTACCCGTGCACAGCACCTCGTGATTCGCGCCGGTGCTTTCTCCAAAGCCACGGTCATTCTGTCGCACACCGGTTCCGCGCAGGCTGCGCTCAACCAGACCGTCGAGGTCGAGACGGGCGACAGCGCGAATCTGACCGTCGTGTCGCTGCAGGAATGGGACGATTCCGTTCTGCATGCCTCGAACCAGCGCCTGGCGCTGGGCCGTGACTCTAAGCTCACCCACATCGTCGTCACCTTCGGCGGCGACCTCGTGCGCCTGTGCGCCGACACCGACTTCCGCGGCCCCGGTGCCGAGCTCAACATGCTCGGCATCTACTTCGTGGACGGCGGCCAGCACCTTGAGCACCGCGTGTTCGTTGACCACGCACAGCCCAAGTGCTTCTCGCGCGTCACCTACAAGGGTGCCCTGCAGGGCAAGGACGCGCACTCGGTGTGGATTGGCGACTGCCTCATCCGCGAGGCCGCCGACGGCACGGACACCTACGAGCTGAACCGCAACCTGGTGCTCACCGAGGGCGCCAAGGCGGACTCCGTGCCCAACCTCGAAATCGAGAACGGTGAGATCGAAGGAGCCGGACACGCGTCCGCGACCGGTCGTTTCGACGACGAGCAGCTGTTCTACCTGATGAGCCGTGGTGTTCCTGAGCACGAGGCACGCCGCCTGGTCGTGCGCGGCTTCTTCGCCGAACTGATCAACCAGATCGGCGTCCCCGAGGTGGTCGACCACCTCATGGCAACCGTCGAGGCCGAGCTGGCCAAGTCCCGTAACAACTGAGCTGTAAGGAATACATATGTCGACTCTGCGAATTAAGGATCTGCACGTCTCCGTCGAGACCGCCGAAGGCCCCAAGGAAATCCTCAAGGGCGTCAACCTCACCATCAACTCCGGCGAAATCCACGCCATCATGGGCCCCAACGGCTCCGGTAAATCCACCATGGCCTACGCCCTGGCCGGCCACCCCGACTACGAGATCACCTCGGGCGAGGCGTGGCTCGACGACCAGCTCATCACAGAGATGAGCGTCGACGAGCGCGCCAAGGTAGGCCTGTTCCTCGCGATGCAGTACCCCGTCGAGGTCGCTGGCGTGTCCGTCTCTAACTTCCTGCGTACCGCCAAGACCGCGATCGACGGTCAGGCACCCGCCCTGCGCTCGTGGGTCAAGGAAATGAAGACCTCCATGGAGAACCTGCGCATGGACCCCGACTTCGCCGAGCGTGACGTGAACGTCGGCTTCTCCGGCGGCGAGAAGAAGCGCCTGGAGATCCTGCAGATGGAGCTCCTCAAGCCCTCCTTTGCCGTCCTCGACGAGACCGACTCCGGCCTCGACGTTGACGCTCTGCGCATCGTGTCCGAGGGAGTCAACCGCGTTCACGGCGAGACCGGCTGCGGCGTCATGCTGATCACGCACTACACCCGCATCCTGCGCTACATCAAGCCCAGCCACGTTCACGTCTTCGTCGACGGTCACGTCGCCGCTCAGGGTGGCCCCGAGCTGGCTGACGAGCTCGAAGAGAACGGCTACGACAAGTACCTGGGTCTCTGATCACGGTGTCCACGGATTTCACCGCCGCCGAGCTCGAGGCGATTCGCATCGATTTTCCGATTCTGAGTCGCCTCGGGCGCGGCGGCGCGCCCATCGCGTACCTCGACGCGTCTGCGACCTCGCAGAAGCCGGCCTGCGTCATCGACGCTGAGGCCGAGTTCTACCGCCACAGCAACGGCGCGGTTCACCGGGGTACGCACCTCCTCGGCGACGAAGCGACCGACGCGTTTGAGAGCGCTCGGGGGACCCTGGCCTCGTTCGTGGGCGTTGCGCCCGACGAGATCGTATGGACGAAGAATGCGACCGAGGCGATCAACCTCGTTGCGCTGTCCATCGCAAACGCGTCGCAGGGGATGGGAGGCGCGGAGTCTGCCGGCTTGCGCGTCGGACCGGGAGACCGCATCGTCTGCACCCGCGCCGAGCACCACGCGAATATCGTCCCGTGGCAGCAGCTGTGTGAACGCACGGGTGCAGAGCTCGCGTGGCTCGATCTGACGCCCGACGGCCGTATCGACCTGGAGACTCTCTCCGTCATCACGCCAAATACGCGGCTGGTCGCATTCACCCACGTATCCAACGTGACCGGTGCGGTTTCCCCTGTCGCGGCCGTGAGCGCGGCTGCCCGGGCCGTCGGCGCGCTGATCCTTCTCGACACATGCCAGTCCAGCGCGCATATGCCGCTCGACCTATCCACGCTCGACGTGGACTTTGCGGTATTTTCCTCCCACAAGATGCTCGGGCCCACGGGCGCCGGTGCCCTGTGGGGACGTCGTGCGCTTCTGGCTGCGATGCCGCCAGTCCTGACGGGCGGATCGATGATCGAATGGGTGACCATGGAGGAATCGACCTTCATGGCTCCGCCCGAGCGCTTCGAAGCAGGGTCGCAGCCCGTCGCACAGATCGCCGCCTGGTCGCAGGCCCTGCGCTACCTGTCGACACTCGGCATGGTCCGCGTGGAGGCCCACGAGCACGCGCTCACCTCCATGATGCTTGACGGCATCTCGTCGATCGATGGCATCAGAGTTCTCGGCCCCGACTCGGACGTTGATCGCATCGGCGTCGTTGCTTTCGCCGTTGACGGTGTGCATCCGCACGACGTCGGCCAGTTCATGGACTCCGTGGACGTGGCCGTGCGCGTCGGACACCACTGCGCGATCCCGCTCCATACGTTTTTCCAGGTGCGATCTTCCGCGCGTGCGTCGGTTGCACCGACGACCACCGCCGAGGAAATTGAACGCCTCGTTGATGGACTGTCGAAGGTGCGCAGCTTCTTCGGTCAGTAGAATTGCACGTGATCGTTGGGTATGAAAGGAAACCATGGGCAGTCTTGAACAGTTGTATCAGCAGGTCATCCTGGATCACGCTCGTGAAAAGCACGGCGCGGGCGATCCAAGCGGTATGGATGCCTCGTCGCACCAGGTCAATCCCACCTGCGGTGACGAGGTCACGCTGGGCGTGTCGCTCGATGGTGATCATCTCGCCTCCCTCCAGTGGGAAGGCGACGGCTGCTCGATCTCGCGTGCATCGCTGTCCATGATGACCGACCTGACCCAAGGCAAGTCCGCCGAGGAAATCGGCCGTCTCTACCGTGACATGGAAGTCATGATGCATTCGCGTAATCTGGGCGTCGACGATGAGATCCTCGATGACCTGGGCGACGCGGCCGCTCTCGAATCTACGTCGCAGTTCGCGAATCGCGTGAAGTGTGCCCTCCTGGGCTGGTACGCGCTCCGCGATGCAATGGCCAAGTCCGGCATCGATATTTCCACCGCGGGCGAGCCCGCTGAGCAGTAAAGGAACACCCATGAGTAACCCGATGGCTCAGTCTGAGCCCGTCGAGCAGCGCTTCGGAGCGCCCGCGCAGGAAGCGCCGGCCTCCGAGGTGCCCTCCCGTCAGATTGACGGCACCGACGTCATCGAGCAGGGCACGCTTGCAGCCGAGAATGTTCTCGAAGCCCTCAAGGACGTTATCGACCCCGAGCTCGGCATCAACATCGTCGATCTCGGCCTGGTTTACGGCGTCGTCATCGGTTCCGAGAACCAGGTGCGCCTCGATATGACCCTGACGTCGGCCGCCTGCCCGCTGACCGATGTCATCGAGCGCCAGGCGCAGACGATTCTGTCTGGCGTGACCGACGAGGTCCAGATCAACTGGGTCTGGATGCCGCCGTGGGGTCCCGATCGCATCACGCCCGATGGTCGCGAGCAGCTGCGTGCCATTGGTTTTAACGTCTGATGGCCGCATGACGCGAATCCCCCGGAAGCGTGAGCTTTCGGGGGATTTGTGCTGTGGGTGATCAGCACCGCGTTGATGGTCGTCTGATCCTCGGTTATCAAGGGAAACGAAGAATCGCGCGCCGCAGACGGGCGCTACGCGCGGCCGAGCATCTCGCGCACGACCTGGGCGACCTTGCGACGCAGGATCTTTCCCATCTGGTTGCGCGGCAGTTCGGCGATGACGACCAGCTGGCGGGGGAGAGCGTAGTGGGCGATGGTCTTTTCCGCCCAGGCGCGCACTTCCTCAAGAGTCAGTGGTGCATTGCCGTCTTCCATGATGATCGCGGCGGCAACCTCTTCGGTTGCATCGTTCACGGGAACCCCGACAACAGCGACATCGGACACTGCCGGATGGGATCGGATCGCTGCCTCGACCTGGGAGGGGTAGACGTTGAACCCTCCCGATAGAATCAGTTCCTTTTTGCGGTCAGCCATCGAGATGAAGCCGTCGCTGTTGACCCCGATGTCACCGGTCTTGAACCACCCCTCGGAGGTGAAGACGCGCGCACTCTCCTCGGGTGCGTCCAGGTATCCGTCGAACACCTGCGGGCCACGCACGATGATCTCGCCGGGCTGCCCGTCATCGACGTCGACCGTATCGTCCTCGAGAGAGACAAGGCGTAGCTGCGTCGACGGGAACGGTACGCCAAGGACACCGTGGCGGCGCTTGTCCGACAGGGGAGCGCCCGTCAGGACCGGCGCGGTTTCCGAAAGGCCATAGCCTTCGACGATCATGCCACCCGTGGTTTTCTCCCAGTCATCTGCAAGCGTGGTTGAGAGAGGCATAGCTCCGGCTACCGCGTATCGGATGGAGGTGATGTCGGCATTTGTCTTGTGAGCCTGACGCAGGATGCGCTCGAACATCGGAGGAACGCCGACGAAGAAGGTGACCGGGCGACGTTTGTGTGCGTCGAGAGCCATCTGCGCGTCGAATTTCGGCAGCAGAACCTGGGTGGCAGCCTTACGCACCGAGGCGCACAGGAAGAACGTCAGACCGAAGGCATGGAAGTAGGGAAGTAACGAGAAGAACGTTTCGGCGCCCTCGTGCAGCTTCCACACCCAGAACATGCACTGGTTGACGTTGACCCCGATATTGCGGTGGGTGAGCGGCGCGGACTTCGGCACACCGTTGGTGCCCGAGGTGTGCAGGATGACCGCGCGGTCATCGCCTGTGGGCAGCGGATGGTTCGGATCAATCCGCGCGGACGAGGCCGTGGCGCGGTCCCAGGAGCGCGTCTGCGAGGGGACGCAGCCACGCAACTGATTGCGAGTCCGCCGCGCGCGTGCGACGGGCAGTCGAAGAAGCACACGCTGTGACATCGGCATACCGTGCGAAATATCCACCGTGAACACAGTGTCGAGAACATCGAACGGATACGCATCCACGCACTTTTCCCACACGATCGCCACCTTGCCCCCGTGGCGCGCCAGCTGTCCTGCGATCTCCGATGCCGGAGCGAGTGGATTATGCTGCGCGGCGATCGCCCCAATACGCATGCACGCGTAGAAGGCAACAAAAGCCTGCGGGCAGTTCGGCAGGGCGATGGCCACCGTATCACCGGGCCCGACCCCGGCCTCGTGCAGAACCTGCGCAGCCTTTTGGACCTGATCGCGCACCTGTGCGTACGTGGTCGTTGCCCCGAAGTAGTCGAGCGCGATGCGATCGGGATACAAGCGGGCAGCATCGTCCAACAGGGTGTACAGCGACTCATCAGGCACGGGCACCTCATAGGGGACCGCGTCGTACATGTCGTGAGCCTGCTCGACGATGCTGCGTGTCATGACTTCCTCCTGCGAATGGGCGCACTCAATTGTACCGAGCCGCAGGTCCGCTCACACCCGAGGAACGCTCCAGGTGTCGCACGTCGAGATATCGCCGGAATCGAGTCCGCGCTGCAGCCAGGTCGCGCGCTGGTCCGCGCTGCCATGCGTCCACGTCTCTGGGGTCGAGGACCCCTGGTACTTCTCCTGCAGACGGTCATCCCCGATCGCTTGAGCGGTCTGAAGCGCACCCATAACCTGATCGGCCGTCGGAGTCTTCAGGAATGGGGTATCGGTCGACGGATCCGGGGTAGTTGATGCCCAGTGCATCCACACGCCCGCGTAGCAGTCGGCCTGGAGCTCGCTGCGCACGCCCGCGCCCTGTTCGCCCGACTCACGGGTGTCGTGCGCACGGAAGACACCCTGGATGTTCTGGATGTGGTGTCCCCACTCGTGGGCCACGACGTATTCCTGCGCGAGCACGGAATCGGAGGCACCGTATGTGGAGACCATGTCGTCGAAGAACCCGAGGTCGAGGTACACCGTCGAATCTGCGGGGCAGTAGAACGGACCCACGGCACTCGTCGCGTTACCACACGCGGTGGAGACGGAGTTCGTGAAGATCTGGAAATCGGGCAGCTGGTACGCGACGCCCGCATCCTGGGCGGACAGCTGGGTCTTCCACACCGCGTCGAGGGACTGCGCAGTGGCGACCATGCGGCACTCAACGCGAGTGTTGGCGTCCTGTCCCGTCTGGCAGGTGGACGTGTCGACAGTCGACGAGGAGGTCGGCGACGTGTCGGAAGACGTCGACAGCAGGCCCGTCAGATCGATGCCGGTGAAGTAGGAGAACCCGAGGATCAAGAGAACACCGAGCAGCGAGCCACCGCCCGCACCTGCGATTTTCCGCCCCGCGCCGGACGTGCCAACGCGCGAGGGATCCAAACGGATGTTGTCATTGAAACTCATGGTTGCTCCACACTATCAGCGGCGGCGCCCGGCCTCGTAACGGCCAAGCATGTCGGAACGGAACTCGTCAAAGCACCCGTCGATGATCGATGCGCGGATTCCATCGACGAGACGCAGTGTAAACCACTCGTTGTGAATGGTCGCGAGCGTCGCCGACAGGATCTCCTTCGCCTTAAACAGATGATGAATGTACGCGCGGGTGTAGTGGGTGCAGGTGTAGCACCCGCAGCCCTCGACGAGCGGCGTGAAATCCCTCTTGAAGCGTGCATTCGTGATGTTGAAACGCCCGTCGGGCGTGTAAATCGCGGCGTTGCGTGCGACGCGCGAAGGATTGACGCAGTCGAAGGTGTCTGCACCGGCTGCGACGCCTGCGAACAGGTCCTCAGGCTCGGAAATGCCCAGGAGGTGACGCGGACGATCCTCGCCCAGTTCCTCACACACCCACGAGACGATCGTCCCGAGGTTTTCCTTCTCGAGGGCACCACCGACGCCGAATCCGTCGAAGCGCTGGCCGTCGACCTCCATGTCCGCCATCGTGCGCGCGGCCGCTCGACGCAGGTCCTCCCACTGGGCACCCTGGATGACACCCCACAGCTGCTGATACGGCTTGTGAGCACGTTCCTCGGTGAGGCGCTTGTGCTCGGCGAGGCATCGGGCTGCCCACGCGTGGGTGCGCTCGAGGGATTCCTCCTGGTAGGAGCGCGGGTGCAGCAGGCTCGTGAGCTCATCGAAGGCAAACATGATGTCGGAGCCGAGCTGGTGCTGGATCCCCATCGACACCTCGGGGTTAAAGCGATGCTTCGTGCCGTCGATGTGGCTGGAGAAGATCACGCCGTCGTCGTCGACGACCGCGTTCGAGGCCTTGATGGCCTGCATCTGAACGGCGGGGTCTGTTGGGTCGGCCTTCCCGGAGAACTCCTGGGACAGGACCTTCTTGAAGCCGGCACCGAGAGACAGGACCTGGAATCCGCCGGAATCGGTGTAGGTGGGGCCGGCCCAGTTCATGAAGGAGGCGAAACCGCCAGCCTCGTCGACGATGTCGGATCCCGGCTGCAGGTACAGGTGGTAGGCGTTGGCCAGGACGGCCTGGGCACCCAGCGCCCGGACCATCTCGGGGGTGAGAGCCTTGACGTTCGCCTTCGTGCCCACGGGAATGAACGCGGGAGTGCGAATGATGCCGTGCGCCGTGTGAATGACGCCCGTGCGCCCAAGCCCACGCTCGATGCCCAGGCGGGTGCCGACCTCGAACCCGCGGTCGGGGCGGTGGCCACCGGACGAGGCCGGGGCGTGGAAGGGTGCGATCTCCTCGGGCGAGGGGGCGCGGAGCCAGTTGTCGTTCATCGGTCGAACACCTCGTCGTTGTGCAGGCCCTCAACGCGGCGGATCGTAGCGATCACCGGGTAGGTCACGGGCAGGAGGACAACTTCGAGTAGCACCTTGTAGAAGTAGCCGGTGACGGTGTAGTTGATGAAGTTGCCCAGCGTCATCTCGCCGTAGAAGAGAATCGTGCAGAACAGGATAGTGTCAGCGGCCTCGCCGACGATCGTCGAGCCGATGAGTCGAGCCCACAGGTGCTTGGTGCCCCAGCGTCGACGGATCCACACGAGCACGTAGGAGTTCAGCAGCTGGCCCGCCAGGTAGCCAACAAGCGATGCCAAGACCGCGCGCCATACGACGCCCAGAACCGCCGCGAAAGCCTCCTGGTTCTCGTAGTCGGGGGCCGGCGGCAGGTACTGAACGATGAAGAAGGTGAGCGAGGCCAGGAACGAGGCCACGAAGCCCATGATGATGACCCGCCGGGCGCGGGTAAAACCGTACACCTCCGAGAGCACATCACCGATGATGTAGGTCAGAGGGAAGAGAATCGCACCCCCATCGAAAATCAAATAGTGGGTGGATGAACCCACCATGAACGCCTTCGTCGCAGCGATATTGGAAATAAGAAGCAACGCGACGAATGCAACCGAAATGATGTCGAGGGCGCGCGCGGGGCGCGCCGATCCAGACGGAATCGGGCTATCTGACATGGGCGGAAATCCTTACAAAAGTGTGTGCGGGATGGTTATATGCACCACCCATTGTGCCTGCAACACGCACGATGTCGCCCAACAGGGCACTCCATCGGCCGGGTTGATTCGCCCACAACGGTCCCTCCCTCTACTCTTGGAGCGTGATTAACGTCCAGGATTTTTCGTTGCGCATTGGCCCCCGCGAGCTCGTCAACCACGCGAGCTTCCGTATCGACAAAGGCATGTGTATCGGCCTCGTCGGCCGAAACGGCGCGGGTAAGACGACGACGATGAGGCTGCTCGCAGGCGAAGGCGACCGCGGAGGGGCCGCCGAATACACCGGCACAATCTCGTCGAATGGTACGGTCGGCTACCTGGCGCAGGACACACACGTGGGTGATCCGTCGATGAAGGCCCGTGACCGTATCATCTCCGTGCGCGGCATCGACTCCATCATCGCGCGCATCCGCAAGGCCGAACACGAGATGTCAACGACCGAGGGCGGCCGTCAGCAGCGCGCCATGGAACGTTACGTGAAGCTAGACCAGCAGTTTACGAACTCCGGCGGCTGGGCAGCCAACGCCGAGGCGGCCCAGATCGCGCACTCGCTGGGGCTTGAAGACCGGGTGCTCGATCAGACCCTCGATACCCTCTCCGGCGGTCAGCGACGCAGGGTCGAACTCGCCCGCGTGCTGTTCTCGAACGCAGACGTATTGCTCCTCGACGAACCGACGAACCACCTCGATCACGACTCGATCGTTTGGCTCCGCGACTGGATCAAGACCTTCCCCGGCGGGGTCATGATCATTTCGCACGACGTCAAGCTGCTGGGCGACACCGTCAACCAGGTCTTCTACCTCGATGCAAACCGCGCGCAGATCGACATCTATCACCTTGGCTGGTCGGCCTACCTCAAGCAGCGCGAGGAGGACGAGCGTCGTCGCCGCAAGGAACGCGCGAACGCGTTGAAGAAGGCCGAACACCTCAAGGCTCAGGGGGAGAAAATGCGCGCGAAGGCGACGAAGGCCATTGCCGCACAGCAGATGCTGCGCAGAGCCGAAGAGCTTTTCGCCCAAGCGGGTTCAGAGATCGTCCAGGACAAGGTCGCGCGCCTACGCTTCCCCGACCCGATGCCGTCGGGCCGCGTTCCCCTGACCGCTGAAGGGCTGTCGAAGTCCTACGGCTCTCTCGAAGTGTTCACAGGCGTAGACCTCGCGATTGATCGCGGTTCCAAAGTCGTCGTCCTCGGCCTCAACGGTGCCGGAAAGACGACGCTCCTGCGGCTCCTGTCCGGCATCGAGGAGCCGGACTCCGGTCGCGTCGTGCCCGGGCACGGCCTCAAGCTCGGCTACTACGCCCAGGAGCATGAGACACTCGACGAGACCCGCACGATCCGCGAAAACATGGCTGAGGCGGCTCCCACCCTCGACGACACCCACGTGCGCAACATTCTCGGCCAGTTCCTCTTCCAAGGCGACGACGTTGAAAAGCCCGTGTCCGTGCTCTCCGGCGGTGAGAAGACACGACTCGCCTTAGCGACACTCGTCGTCTCGGGCGCAAACGTCCTGCTTCTCGACGAGCCGACCAACAACCTCGATCCTGCATCACGCGAAGAGATCCTCGCTGCCCTGCGTGACTACGAGGGCGCCGTCATCCTCGTGACGCACGACCCCGGTGCCGTCACGGCGCTCAACCCAGAGCGCGTCCTGCTGTTGCCTGACGCCGATGAGGACCTGTGGGACGACAGCTACCTCGATCTCGTTACCCTCACCTGACGGCGCTACCTCGGTCGCTTCACGGCAGGTACGACAAAGGCCGGGACTGGAACACACCAGCCCCGGCCTCGTCGTGAGGAACTCACAGAACCTTGGAGAAGAACTCCTTGGTTCGCTCCGACTTCGGGTTATCGATCACCTCGGAGGGAGCTCCGGCCTCGACGATGACGCCGCCATCCATGAAGACGACCTGGTCGGCGACCTCGCGGGCGAACCCGATCTCGTGGGTGACAACCGCCATCGTCATACCCGATGCGGCCAGGTCCTGCATAACCTGGAGCACCTCACCGACGAGCTCGGGATCGAGCGCTGAGGTCGGCTCATCAAAGAGCATGATCTCGGGATCCATGGCGAGCGCACGCGCGATGGCAACTCGTTGCTGCTGGCCACCCGAAAGCTCCGCCGGGTAATGGTCCGCGCGATCAGCCAGACCGACGCGATCAAGCAGCTCGAGAGCCTGGGCGCGCGCCTCGCCCTTCGAACGCTTGAGGACCTGAATGGGTGCCTCCATGACGTTTTCCAGCGCCGTCTTGTGCGGGAAGAGATTGAAGCGCTGGAACACCATGCCGATACGAGAACGCTGAGCAGCGATCTCCTTATCGTGGCGCTCGTGCAGCACGCCGCTGCCGTCCTCGAAGTAGCCGAGCAGCTCACCGTCGACGTACACGCGGCCGGCGCTAATGTCCTCGAGCATGTTCAGGCAGCGCAGGAGCGTCGACTTACCCGAACCCGAGGGGCCGAGGATGACGCAGACCTCGCCGGAAGCGATGTCCAGGTCGATACCCCGCAGGACATGCAGGTCGCCGAAGAACTTGTGGACTCCGCGAACGGAGACCATGGGCGTCGTCGTGGTCGTCATGGGGTCACATCCATAAACTTAAGCTTGGTGGCCGTGGACTCGTGATCGTCATCGGAGGGAGACGATGTGGGGGAGTGGGCGCTGGCGTTCTCGCGACGCTCGAACCCCTTGCCGTAGTACTTCTCGATGAAGGACTGAATCCACATCAGGAGGCTCGTGATGACGAGGTACCAAATCGCAGCCGCAATTAGGAGCGGTACGGGAGCGAATGTCGCCTGGCCGCGCTGACGCGCGATGAACGTGAGTTCGAGAGTGAAGGGAATTGCTGACACCAGGGACGTCGTCTTGAGCATCGAAATCGTCTCGTTGCCGATCGGCGGTACGATCACGCGCATCGCCTGGGGCAGGATGATGCGACGGACGATCGTTCCGCGCGGCATTCCCAGCGCGGTGGCAGCCTCCCACTGGCCCTTCGACACGCTCAGCAGGCCCGCACGCATGATCTCGGCGAGGTATGCGCCTTCGTTCAGGCCCAGTCCGATGAACGCCATCCAGAACGGCGTGAAGTACGTGGCCGTATCAAAGGTCAGCTCCCAGCCCAACAGCGAGCCGAGGAACGGTACGCCGAAGGAGAGCTTCGGGTAGAGCGTGGGCAGCAGTGACCAGAAAATCAGCTGCGTGTAGATAGGGGTTCCGCGGAAGAACCATATGTAGGCCATCGCCACCCATCGCAGGACCGGATTCACCGACTGACGCATGATCGCCATCGTGATGGCGAGAGCGGTGCCCACCACCATCGCGAGGATCGTCAGGATGATCGTGAAGAGCACGCCCTGCATGATCGAACGCGAGAACAACCACTGGAACACGACCTGCCACTGGAAGTTTTCGTTCGTCACCAGCGCATGGACTGCCATTGCCGCGAGGATTGCCACGACGATCGCGCTCGCCCACCTCCCCGGGCGGGGGACCGGCTTTGCGTCGATCAGCTCAACGCCGTCTTTGATGGTAGCCATGAGATCCTCAGTCGTTCGTCGCCGGGTTCAGCTCGGCGGTGGTCAGTGCCGCGTTTTCGGCACCGTACGTGGCCAGAATGTCCTTCAGGTAGCCGTTGTCCATCAGGTATTGCATGGCCTTCTGGACAGCTTGCGTCAGCTGCGCGTCGTTCTTGTTGATGGCCACGCCCTGCGGGGCGGACTCGACGACGTCGCCGACCTGCTCGATCTTGCCGCCGGACAGGTTGGTGGTGTAGCCGATGACTGTGGAGTCTGCGAAGGTGGCGTCGTACTGGCCGCCGATAACCTTCGTGGTGATGTCAGTCTGCAGGTCGTGCGGCATGATCGTGATCTTGTCCTTGCCGTCGGCGACGCACTTCTCCGACAGCTCGTTCGCGTAGTCTTCCTGCGCGGTGCCGGTCTGCACGCCGATCGTTGTACCGCAGGGGTCGGTCGGATCGAAGTTCTTCGGGTTGCCCGCTGCAACGCCGTACGCGGAGCCCACCTGAACGTAGGAGATCAGGTTTGCCTGCTCCTCGCGTTCGGAGGTGATCGTGAAGGAGGAGATGCCCACGTCAAACTTGGTGCCCAGAGCGGGAATGATGGTGGGGAACTCCGCGTGGTTGGTGGTTCCCTCGTTCAGGCCCATGACCTTGGCAAGCGCCTTGTTGATGTCGACGTCGTAGCCCTGAGGAGTCTGCGAATCATCACCGAGGAACTCCGCGGGCGCGTAGTCGGCGGAGGCACCGTTACGCAGCGTGCCACGTTCCTTGACATCGTCGGGAACCAGGGCGGCGATTTCGTCGACGGTCGGGATCTTCGACACGTCATACGAGGCCGTGGTTGCCGCTGCCGTGGAGTTGTCCGTTCCGCTCGTCGACGAGCTGGTCGACGTTGGGTCTGCGCAGGCGGCGAGGGGGAGAGCAGCAGCGGCTGCGAGGACGATGAGGGCGTGTGCCTTCGAGATTGTCATGATGTGCCTTCCGATGGGAGTGGGCTTCAGCCCGTGATTGCTACTATTATGCACCCATATGCATCTCGATGCATATTATGCGCTACGTATCACGAGTCAGTTGACGCTCGGGTTGAGTGTGGCGGTCGTCAGTGCTGCATTCTCGGCGCCATAGGAGGCCAAAATATCGTTCAGGTAGCCATTGTCCATGAGGTACTGCATGGCCTTTTGGACAGCCTCGGTGAGCTGTGCATCAGCCTTTGCGACTGCGACGCCCTGAGGGGCCGACTCGAAGGTGTCGCCCAGCTGCTCGATCTTTCCGGCAGACTGTGCGCTCGTGTAGCCAATGACTGTCGAGTCCGCGAGGGTTGCGTCGTACTGGCCGCCGATCAGCTTGGTGGCAATATCCGTCTGCAGCTCGTGAGGCATGACCGTGATCTTGCTCTTGCCGGCTGCGACACACTCGTCGGAGAGGGTCGCCGCGTATTCTTCCTGAGCTGTGCCGGTCTGAACCGCGATTGTCGCTCCGCACGGATCAGACGGGTCGAAATTCTTCGGATTGCCAGCGGCGACGCCCCAGGCGGATCCGACGTTTAGGTAGGACACCATGTTGACCTGCTGTTCACGCTCGGAAGTAATGGTGAACGAGGAGATGCCGACGTCGAACTTCGTGCCCAGTGCGGGGATGATCGTCGGGAACTCAGAGTGCTTTGTATCTCCGCCGTTCAGGCCCATGACCTTGGCGAGCGCTTTGTTGATGTCGATGTCATAGCCGATGGGGGTCTGCCCATCGGTATCCATGTATTCTGCGGGCGCGTATCCGGTAGACGCTCCGTTACGCAGGGTGCCCCGCTTCTTGATGTCGTCGGGAACAAGTGCTGCAATCTCGTCGACGGTTGGGATCGATGAGACATCGTAATGCGAGGAGGTCGACGTGGTTGCCCCCGTCGTCGCATCGGCGGTGCTCGTGCTTGTCGTCGGGTCTGCGCATGCGGCCATGGCAGCCGTAGTACTGGCCAGGGTGAGTGCGGCGAGAATCTTCTTGGTGTGCATGATTATGTTCCTCGTTATCCGTGATTCGCTCGGTATTGCGTAATGAATATGCAAGCATGTGCATACTATGCATGTCGAATGAGTCTCGGATCGTGGATACACAAGTGGGCAAGCACTACGTGCTTGCCCACTTGAAAAAGCTCAGTTACCGCGAAGCGCGCGGCGTGACGGCTTGGCGCGCAGGGGGTCGATGCCCTTCGGAATGGGAGGCTCACCCGAGCGGAGAGCGTTGATGCGCGCAGAGACCTGGGGGACTTCCTCAGGGGTCAGCACGTTCTTCAACTTGCGCAGCTCGCGCTGCAGATCCTTCAGAGCAATCTGCCCCTCATCGTGCCCCACCTGGATCTGGTGAACAGGAACGTTGCGCATGACCTTGGCGACGCGCTTCGTCTCGGCCTGGAGGAGGGGGCGGACGCGGGACGTGGGGCCCTCGGAAATGAGAACGACACCGGCGCGGCCAACGATGCGCCACACGAGGTCCTGTTCGCGAGTGAATGCCACCGGCTGCTCGGGAATCACCCAGCCGCGCTGAATCTGGGACAGTGCAACCTTCACGGCGCCAGCCGTATCCTCAACCTGCGAGTACAGTGCACGGCGCGTCAGAATGCTCAGCAGCAGGAGGGCTGCGGTGAACGAGCCCATAATGCCGACGACAAGCCAGCCAATGAACGACATGTTGGTCAGCCAGGCCACCAGCATGAAGACGGCGATCACCGCAGCGGCTGTTCCGAGGAGCATCCACGGAAGTGCCGGGTAGGTGCGTTTGGTCAGTCGGTACGCGTCGAGGACGTTCTGGTAGAAGCGCCTCTTGCCGGGGGGATTCGATTCACTCATAGCCTCATTATTGTACGTGCAATTGATGATCGAAAGTCCACCCGTCCGATCAGGCACTTTATGAAATGAGTTGCATCACATTGCCTGGCTTTGGACAATGTCGGTATGAACATTGGCGGTTACGACGTTGGCCAAATCTTCCATATCGGAGCGACGGGCCCCGTGTGGCGTACGCGCACGGATGCGGGTGAGGCGCTGTTGTCGCTGCGCGCTGCCGGAGATGGAGAGCGGTGCCTCGAGCGGTGGAAGGCATGGGCCTCGATCACGTCGCGACACGTTGTCGCCCTGCGCGATGTTGCGCGATCAGACGATGGCCGCTGGGCAATCGTCTACGACTATGTGGCGGGGCGTCCCCTCGACGCGGAAATTGGATCGCCCGACCTGCGTCCCATCGCGACACGCCGCCAGATCATCGAAGGAGTTGCTGCCGGGGTCAGTGCTTTGCACAGTGCCGGAATCGTCCATGGGGATCTCACTCCCTCCAACATCATCGTGACGCCATCCGGACGTGCGGTCATCATCGATCTCATCGACGAGTTGGGAGAGCGTGACGGAACCCCGGGGTGGAGTGAAGGGCGTATCGGTCAGCAGGCTGATCGCGCGTGCCTGCGTCAGCTCGCGCACATTCTGCACATGGACGAGGCATTGGCTCAGCTTGGCTTTGACGAGCGCAACGATTGTCGAGCAGAGGCAACGCCCATCGTTGACGATCCTATCGAGCATCCGATTTCGCGTGAGCCCGTGGATCCCGAGCGTGTGATTGCTGACCTGCGCGCGGCTGCACTGCGCGAAGATACCCTCATCGAGGGTCGGTCTGAGCAAGCAACTGTGTCGGCTTCGCCTGACAAACATGGCCGAACTCAGTCCCGGCAGCATGGCCGTCGCCGAGCGTTGGGCGTCCTTGCTGTGGGGCTGGCGGCGATAGTTGCGGGCGTGTCCATCATGGCCTACGGCCTGCAGCGCCTGGGTTCGAGCGATGGTCAAGGGGAGGCGCCTGTCCACAGCGATCCCTCGCAGTCGCTCGAGCAGTCGGCCGGTAGCGCATGCGATGTTTCCGCGCTCTCGGAGACGATTAACCGCGCGATCCGCACGCGCGACGAGGCCGTGGTGGCCGGTGATCCAACGGCTCTCGACAGTGTTCTTGGCGGCGAGCTGCTCGATCAAGACAAGACGCGCATCGCATCGATGCAACGCGATGGAGTGCGCGTCGCGCAGTTGTCCTCCCAGATCGATAACGTGTCCGTGTTGGCCTGTGAGCCGGGAGCTATCGACGTCGGCGCAACACTGACGGTTCTCGCCTCGGAAACATGCCGAGCGGGAACTTGTGAGGCAAGCGCGGAGCCGCAAGCGACCGACCTTCGCGTGCGCGTCGATCCCGTGTCAGGAAAGGTCGTGAAGGCAGAGCCCGCTGATCTGCAAAGTGGTGTCGCGGCGCAATAGCGCCAGACAACTGTGTGGCTGACCAAGTAACGCTGATGGGGTGGACCTCATGCGAGGCCCACCCCATCAGCGTTCGGTGAGGATCAGAGTCCGAGGTCGGCCTCGAACGCACCCTCCTCCAGGCGCTTCTTCACGTCCATGAGGAAGCGCGACGCATCGCCGCCGTCAACCAGGCGGTGGTCGTAAGACAGCGACAGGTAAACCATCGAGCGAATCGCGATGACATCGGCGCCGTCGGTGCCCTTCATCACGACCGGACGCTTCACGATCGTGCCGACACCCATGATCGCGGTCTCCGGCATGTTGAGGACCGGCGTATCGAAGAGTGCGCCACCCGAACCGGTGTTGGTCACCGTGAACGTCGAGCCGGACAGCTCGTCGGGGCCGATCTTCGAGTCGCGAGTGCGAGCAGCCAGATCATTGATCGACGCAGCGATGCCGGGGATGTCCTTGTCTCCGGCGTTCTTGATCACCGGGACGAGCAGACCGCGCGGCGTGTCAACGGCGATGCCCACGTGCTCGTAGTCGAAGTACGTGACTTCCTTGTCGTTGATGGTCGCGTTGATCTTCGGGTGGTAGGCGAGTGCCTCCGTCGCGGCCTTCACGAAGAAGGGCAGGAACGTCAGCTTGGTGCCGTGCGTGGCCAGGAAGGCGTCTTTCGAGCGGGCGCGAAGCGCGGCAACCTTGGTGACGTCGACCTCGATGACCGTGGTCAGCTGAGCCGCGGTCTGGAGCGACTCGACCATGCGGCGCGCGATCGTCTGGCGCAGGCGGGTCATCTTCTCGGTCGTTCCACGCAGCGGCGAAGGCTCGCGGACAGCGGCGGCCGGTGCGGCGGGAGCAGCAGCGACAGCGGCGGCCGGTGCGGCGGGAGCGGCAGGGGCGGTCGGTGCGGCGGGAGCCTCGATGTACTCGCGGCGGATACGGCCGCCAACACCGGTGCCCGACACGGTCGCCAGGTCAACACCGAGCTCGCGGGCGAGCTTGCGCACGATGGGAGTGACGTAGGCGGAGCCGGTGACGGCGACGGGGGTTTCAACAACCGGAGCAGCAGCAGCCGTCTGTGCCAGCGTCGACGCGTTCGGGAACGGGTCAACCGGAGCGGCCGGTGCGGCGGGAGCAGCAGGCGCCACGGGTGCCGCCGGAGCGACCGGTGCTGCAGGAGCAGCAGGCGCCACGGGTGCCGCCGGAGCGGCGGGAGCCGCGGGGGCAGCAGGCGCCACGGGTGCCGCAGCCTGCGCAACGGGAGCAGCAGAGGGAGCCGACGAAGAAATGATCGCGACAACGGTGCCGACCTCGACAGTCTCGTCCTCGGGCACGCGGATTTCTGCCAGGAAACCAGCGACGGGGGAGGGGACCTCGGAGTCGACCTTGTCCGTGGACACCTCGAGCAGCGGCTCGTCGGCGTCAACGGCATCGCCTACGGACTTCAGCCACGTGGTGACGGTGCCCTCGGTGACGGACTCGCCCAGAGCGGGCATACGGACCTCGGTACCCTGTGCGGGGGCGGCGGCAGGAACGGCAGCGGGAGCCTCGACGGGAGCCGCAGCAGGCGCAGCCGGAGCCTCCACGGGAGCAGCCGCGGGTGCAGCCGGGGCTGCCGACGCCTCAGACGCGTCACCAATACGAGCGATTTCGGTGCCGACCTCGACGGTCTCGTCCTCGGGGACCAGGATTTCCAGCAGGACGCCGGCCACGGGGGAGGGGACCTCGGAGTCGACCTTGTCCGTGGACACCTCAACGATGGGCTCGTCGAGCTCGACGGTGTCGCCGACCTGCTTGAGCCACGTGGTGACGGTGCCCTCGGTGACGGATTCGCCCAGAGCGGGCATGGTCACTGAAGTTGCCATGTGTGTTCTCCTATTAAAAAATTTCGGTCAGTTGTGGACGTGGAGCGGCTTACCTGCCAGCGCCATAGCCGCTTCGCCGAGCGACTCGTTCTGGCTGGGGTGTGCGTGGATCAGGGAAGCGACGTCGGAGGGGTACGCCTCCCAGTTCACCATGAGTTCGCCCTCACCAATCTGTTCGCCGATGCGCGCGCCGATGCCGTGGAAGCCCACGATCGGACCGCCCTCAACCGAGACCAGCTTGATGATGCCCGATGTGGCCAGGATAGACGACTTTCCATTGCCAGCGAGGTTGTACTCGACGGTACGCACCTGGTCTCCAAACTTTTCGCGCGCCTGCTTCTCGGTCATGCCGACTGAAGCGATTTCCGGCTCGCAGAAGGTCACGCGCGGGATATTGATGTCAGCCTGCATGGTCGGGTTCAGGCCGGCGATCTCCTCGGCGACGAAGATGCCCTGCATGAAGCCGCGGTGTGCCAGCTGAAGGCCGGGAACGATGTCGCCCACCGCGTAGATGTTACCGACGCCGGTGTGCAGGCGATCGTTGGTGATGACGAAGCCGCGATCCAGCGTGATGCCGGCCTGCTCGTAGCCCAGGCCCTCGGTGACGGGGCCACGGCCGACGGCGACCAGAAGGACATCAGCGTCGAATGCCTTACCGTCTTCGGTGCTCACGTGCACGCCCTGCTCGTTCTGCGTAGCCGAGGCGAAGCGGGTGTTCGTGTGGAACTTGATGCCGCGCTTACGGTAGGCACGCTCGAGCTGCTTGGAAATGGCCTCGTCCTCATTGTTGGCGAGGTGGGGCAGCGCCTCGATAATCGTGACCTCGGCACCGAAGCTGCGCCACACGGATGCGAACTCGAGGCCGATAACGCCGCCGCCGAGAATCACGGCGGAGGAGGGAACCCAGTCCATCTGGAGGGCCTGGTCGGAGGAGATTACGCGGCCGCCGATGTCGAGGCCGGGGATCGAGCGCGAGTAAGAGCCGGTCGCCAGAACGATGTTGCGGCCGGTGATGCGCTCGCCGTTCACCTCAATGGTGTTCGCGTCGGCGAGGCGGCCCCAGCCGGAGATAACCTCAACGTTGCGCGACTTGAGCAGGCCCTGCAGGCCCTTGTACAGACCGGAAATAACCGAGTCGCGGTACTTGCCCACCTGAGCCATGTCGATGCCGTTGAAGGTGGAGGAAACGCCGAACTTGGACGACTCGCGAACAGCCTCGGCCGTCTCTGCAGCGTGCAGGTACGCCTTCGTGGGGATACAGCCGCGGTGCAGACAGGTGCCGCCCACCTTATCGCCGTCGATAAGGGCGACCTTCATGCCCAGCTGCGCAGCGCGCAGGGCGGTCGCGTAGCCGCCGGAACCCGCACCCAGAATGACGATGTCGTAGGTCGATTCGCTCAAGGTTTAAAACTCCTCGCTGATGAGCCGAAGCTCAGATGATTGTTTTCATGGCGGGCCTCACGGTCCTTATAGGCCTATTGTCCCACGTTTGTGCAATGCTGTCCTGAAGCTCGGTGTTCCATCGCGGTGCTTCAGGCCACACGACACGGCCGCGCGTAGTGCTCATCCCTCATGCGATGCGTCGCGACAGTGCTGTCGGTAGGATCAGACATGTGCACGGACATGACACGACGAACGAGGCCGTCGGCGCGCGCGATCAGCGCCCACCGTCGTTTGGACTTGGCCGCATTATCATCGCTTTGTTTTGGCTTCTCGGAGCCTGGATTCTCGTGACGGCTGTCCTCGATCTTTTTCAAGCACAGGGACAACCCTGGGGTCCGCGCATCGTCGCGCTGCTCGCGGGTATCGACTACCTCATCGCGGCCACGGCGCTCACCCATAACGGGCGACGCATGCGCCTGGTTGGCTGGGTGACGATCTCTCTGTCGATCGCCATTCCCATCATTTTGTGGGTCGCGTCGCTCGGCTTGGATGAGCTGAATTCGGCGCGCTCAGCGTGGACTGGCTTTGGCGTCGATTTCTACTACCTGCCTCTCATCGTGTCGATCATCGGCTTGGTCTGGATGTGGCGGTCGAACCCGCGCAGGATTGTTTCGCTCGCAGAGCAGGTCGAACGTCCGTCCACCCCGTGGAGGGCACACTGACCCACTGCTTGAACGAACGACATACGTAGCAAGCGAGGCCCGGAGGAGTGATCCGACCCGGGCCTCGTTCGTTGCATATCTGTCGTCGGGTTAGATGCCGTTCGGGAAACCCAGCTGGTGCCAGGCCTCGTACAAGACGATCGATGCGGAGTTGGCCAAGTTGAGGGAACGCACCCCGTCGACCATCTGGATGCGCACGCGATCCTCGACGCGAGGGTGATTCATCGCTTCCTCGGAGAGTCCAACTGACTCACGGCCAAAGAGGAGACCGTCCCCATCGGCGTAGGAGATGTCGGCGTACATGGTGGTCGCGTGACCCGTGAGTGCCCAGATGCGTCCCGGAACCTCGGCGAGTGCCTCGTCGAGAGAATCGTGCACCCTGACGTGCGCGAGGTCGTGGTAGTCCAGGCCTGCGCGGCGAAGCTTCGCGTCATCCATGTCGAATCCTAGCGGTTTGACGAGGTGCAGCATCGATCCGGTGCATGCGGATAGACGAATAGCGGCTCCCGTATTGCCGGGGATTTCCGGCTCCCAAAAAATAATGTGCAGCATGGTCTTCAGGCCTGGTGGGTCACGGTCAGGGAGGCGCGTGCGATCGTGTGCTCGAGCGCCGCGAACGAGGCCATGGCTGGGGTCGCGTCGTCGTCGAGCCCCAGCGAATCCGTATCGAGGGCGTGCACCGTGAATACGTAGCGGTGGGGGCGGTCGCCGGCGGGGGGAGCGGCTCCGAAGTAGGAGGCCTCACCCGCATCGCCGCGCAAGTGGAACGCTGGACCATCCAGCATGAGGTCGGATGCTCCAGCGCCCGCCTCCAGGTGGGTCATGGAGGACGGGATGTCAAGAATCGCCCAGTGCCACCAGCCCGAGGGGATCGGGGCGTCCGGGTCAAAGCAGGTCAGCATGAAGCTCGCCGTGCCCTCGGGGAAGCCATGCCATGTGAGGTCCGGGGAAAGGGATCCGGCCTCGGCGGTCGCCGACTCGGGCATTGGTGCGCCGTCGGTGAGAACGCTCGACGACAGTGTGAACGTGGGAACGTTCAGGCCTTCGTAGGGGCTGGTGGCAAGGGGGCGCTGGTCGATGTTCATGCGTGCTCCTTTTCTTGGTGTTCCCATTGTGACCTATTCGCGCGCGATCGGCGTTCGGGACGCAGATGTGTGAGCAGGGTTCTACACTTCCACTATCGAACACATGTTCTATTGTTGGGAGGGGGGAATCGTGACCGATGCGCACGCGCGATTGCTGGCGGCGCGCGACGTGTTGAACCGTGCCGAACAGGCTGTTGGACTGCGCGCGCGTGACGATGTCGAGCATACGCAGACGGGTACTTCTCCTGTGCTTCTGGGGCCGTCTGGCAGAGCCGAGCTCATCCGATTACTGATCGACGTGTGCCCCTCCGAGGGATGGATCGGCGTGTGTGGAGTGGGGAATATCGGCTGGGAATGGGCCTCGCAGCAGGGGATGGACCTCGACCGTGTTCTGGTGTTAAACGCAGGGAAAGATTACCAGGTGGGGGATCTGTGTTCCCTTCTGATAGAGGCATGTGATGTTGTCTGCCTCGACGTTCCTGAACTATCCAGTGTGCAACAGAGGACCCTGGCCGCTCGGGCCCGATCGATGGGACGCACCATCGTGACACTACGTCCTTGGCCGGGACTCTCTCGCGATGGGGTGCGTCAACGGATGCGGCTGGTGGTCTAGGTGCGTGACATGGTGGTGTGGGTGCCCGATTGGCCTGTCCACTGCCTCGTGGTCGATCTGCCGCCGGGTGGAGCTGGGGCCGTCGTGCATAGCGAACGCGTCGAGGTCGCCAGCGGCGCTGCTCGGCGCGCCGGAGTCAGGAGCGGCATGAGCATACGAGAGGCGACGTACGTGTGTCCCGATCTCGTCTGTTTGCCTCGCGATCCCGATCGTGAGGCCAGAGCGTTTGGCGCCGTTGTCGATGCTTTCGATTCAGTGGCGGCCGGGGTGGAGTGCGTGCGCCCCGGGGTGGCCAGGTGTCGGGCGCGCGGCCCCGCCCGTTGGCACGGGAGTGAGGAGGGTGCCGCCTTGGCTCTCGTGTCGGCGATTGAAGAAGCCGTCGGCGTTGAGTGTTTTGTTGGTATTGCCGATGGTCCGGTCGCATCCCTGGAGGCGGCGCGCGAGGGACGCATTGTTCCTGCAGGAGAAAGCCGATCATTCCTGGGGCGCATCCCGTTACATCGTGCCCTGTGGGCCGTTCCTGTCGCGATGACTCACAGAGCAGCTGACGCCATTGAGCTATTGACAGGACTGGGTGTCCACACGTGCGCGGATTTTCTGGCGCTGGGGCGAGGCCGTGTGTGCGAGCGCTTCGGTGACGTCGGTGACGTGCTCTGGAATCTCGCCTCTGGAGGCGACAGCGCCATCACGCTGGCCGGGCGCATTCAACCAGACATCACGATGGAGTGCACCATTGATGTGGGTGGAGAATCCATCGATACGATGATGGTGCCCATTGGGCGCATCGCACGAGACCTGTCTCAAAGGCTGGGGCAGGGCGGACTCGTCTCGCAGACGCTGCGCATTGATGTGGAGGATGGTGGGGGCGGTGAGCGCACTCGCACGTGGAGCGGATGCGACGTGTGTGCGTCCGATGACGTTGCTCTGCGCGTTCGGTGGACGCTCGCGGGGTGGACTTCGGGCGTCGAAGGGCCCAGCGGCGCAGTGACCTGTATACGCGTGACCGCATGTGACCCGCGGGTAGGGCGCAGTGCATCGGCGTTGTGGGGGCGGTCAGACCGCGAGCGCGATGTCTCGCGCAGCGTCGTGCGCATCCAGGGCATGGCGGGGCCAGATGCTCTCCTGATGCCACGGGTGCAGGGTGGATATGATCCGCGCAGCCGTGTTGTGATGGCCAGATGGGGCAGTGAGCCTCTCCTTCGTCCGCGCGAGGGGGCGTGGGACGGGCGCATCGCTCAGCCCCCAGCGACGCTCTTTGACGAGCCTGTACGCGTGAGGATCGTTGGCGCATCGGGCGCCTTTGATGATGTGCGTGTGGACCATCGGGGGGCTTTGAGCGCTGAGCCCGCCTACCTCGTGAGCGGGCGTGAGGCCTCGCAATCCGTGTCGGGGAGGGGGCGCCGCGCGGCTATCGCGCGCGTGGAAGGGCCATGGCCGGTGGGAGGGCGCTGGTGGGCGCAGGAGCGGCCTCGGGCCTATATGAGGGCTCTGCTTGAGGATGGACGGGACGTTCTCCTCGTCTGGAAGGAGGGGGAGTGGGCGATCGAGGGGCTGGCCCAGTGAGCCGGTGCCGGGGATGGGTGGGTGCCGTAGACTGAAAGGATGGTATCTCTGTCGCACACGCTGGCCTCACTGTCGGATGACGACATGATGGCCCTCGTTGGTCCGGCGGCGTGGGCGAACGGCCTGCGTTTGGCGCGCGGTGGCGCGGTGCGGGAATTTTCCTGGAGCGAGGATGGTGAGCTGGCCGAGGCGCGCGTGAAGGAAGCTGGGCTGACCTATCGCGTGCGCGTCGCGCAGGGCGCTGTGCGTCCCTCCCTCACGTGTGCATGCCCGTTGCGCAGTGACTGTTCGCATACGGTCGCGACGCTCATCGTCGGACGCGAAGATGCCCGCGACAAGCAGCGCTCGGTGCCTGAGTGGAGCCGTGTCCTCGAACAGATGCTGGGCTCCGACCGCGACCGCCTGGGCGAGCCGTTGGCCCTCGTCGTTGACGCGCATGATCCCGGCGTCGAGCCATCTCTTATCCCTCTGCGGCGTAGCTCCTCATCGGGGTGGACGACGAAGCGAGCCTCGTGGCTCGATCTGACGGCGACCCAGTGGGCGTCTGTGACGGATGGCTTGGATCCGACGCATGTTTCTCTCATGCGCGAGGGCTACCGTCTGTCGCGTGAATCGCGTTCGTGGCACTCGCGCACGGAGGTGACGCTCAGCTCGCTGGGCGAGCATGCCTACGCGTGGCTGTCGCGCCTCGTGCGGGCTGGGGTTGAGCTCTACGCCTCGCCAGACGCCGATGAGAAGGTGGTGCTCTCGCACGCGACGTGGGACGCGGACATTGATGTGCGCTCAGGTTCTGACGGCCTTGACGTCAGGGTTGTCGCGTGCAACGGAGAAGATGTGATCACAAGGCCGCGTATCGACCGCGATGCAAGCGTGCTCTTGCTGGATGGAGGGCTCACGATCGCGCGCATCGAGGGGCTGGGAACACTCGATGGCTTTCCTCTCGACCGCGGCCTGCACATTCCTGTTGACGATGTCGCACAGTTTCGTGGCACGTGGCTGCCCGCCCTCCTCAGGCGTTTTTCGATGGCGTCCTCCGATGGGAGTTTTGACGCGCAGGCTCGCCCGGACGTGTCCCTTGTGGGCACGGTGCGTCGCGACGGGGAATCGGTCGTGGTGCGCTGGTGGGCCGAGTATTGCCAGGGTGAGTCGCGCTCGCGCACTCCGGTGGCCCACTGCCTGGGCGACGAGGCCGTGGCCGAGATAGTGGGTCGCGTCGAGTCGTGGGGACACGGGCTGGACTCCGCCCTGTGGAGTGCACCTCCGACAACGGGGAGCTTGTCTCCGTGGCGCGTTCCCGCATTCTTGGACACGGTTGTCGATTCCGAAGGTGTCGATGGCCTCGTGTGGGATGTTGCGGATGATGTGCGTGCGATCGACGTGCGAGAAGACGGCTTCGACATCGATGTGAGTGTTGATCCAGCCGAGCGCGACTGGTTCGACCTCAACGTGCGTCTGCGCCTCGGCCACGTGACGATCAGCGTGCGCGACGCGCTCGAGGCGATCGCAGGCGGGCAGGACTATGTCGAGGTCGAGGAAACATGGGTTCGCCTCGACGGTGAGCGTATTCGATCGTTGGCAACTCTCTTGGAAGAAGCGCGCACCCTCGCGGGATGGGACGGTGAAGGGGTCAGGCTTACGCCGATGCAGGTCGGTGTCGTCGACCTATTTGCGAGCGTATCCGACCACGTACGCATCAGCGACGCGTGGAGGAGACGGATCGCTCCGCTGCGAGACGGCTCCTCGGATAAGGGGTTGGCGCCGGTGCCGTCGCTGAGTTCGATCCTGCGCCCGTACCAGCGGCGCGGACACGCGTGGTTGACGGCTCGCCTGTCCGGTGGCATCGGCGGAATTCTGGCTGACGACATGGGCCTGGGTAAGACCGTTCAGATCCTGTCGGCGGTGGCGGCATTGCGCGCGCACACACCTGCGAGTGACGCGTCTCCTGTTGTGGTCATTGCGCCGACCTCCGTCGTCGGCGTGTGGATCGAACAGTCACGACAATTCACGCCGCATCTGCGTGTACGAGGAGTGACCGAAACGGCGACCCGCCGCGGCACAACGATTGCGCAAGAGGTTGCCGACGCGGATATCGTCGTCACCTCCTACACGCTCGCCCGCCTGGAGGCGGAGCAGTGGAGCCAGGTGCGCCTCGGCGGAGTTGTCATCGATGAAGCGCAGGTAGTGAAAAACCCTCGCACCGCGACGTACCGCGCGCTTCGTGATCTTGAGTCACCCTGGAAGTTGGCGGTGTCCGGTACCCCCATCGAAAACTCGCTGGGAGACTTGTGGTCGTTGCTGTCCTTGACGTGCCCCGGCCTCCTGCCCCCGTGGGAGACGTTCCAGCAGCAGGTGCGCAGGACGATTGAAAACGGAACGGATCCGGCAATGATCGGGCGCTTGACGGCATATGTTGCGCCCTTTGTCCTGCGTCGCACGAAGGAGGAGGTAGCTCCGGATCTGCCCGATAAGATCGTCGACATCGTGCGCGTCGATCTGGGTAAGGAACACCGCCATATCTACGACCAGTACCTGGCGCGCGAGCGTGCGCGGATTCTCGATCTGCTGCGCGACGTGGATGCGAACCGGATGAGCGTGCTCGCGTCGATCACGAGGCTGCGCCAGCTAGCGCTCGATCCGGCTCTTGTCGAAGAATCGTATGCGCACGTGGGGTCGGCAAAAGTCGAGTACCTGGCCGAGCGTCTGGATGAAATCGTGCCACTGGGACATCAGGCGCTGGTGTTTAGCCAGTTTACCTCGTTCCTGGAGCGTATCCGACACATGCTTGAGCGCCGTGGAATATCCGTCGTGCAGCTAGACGGGTCCACACGCGCTCGCGCTAAGGTCATCGAACAGTTCCGCTCGGGTCAGGCCCAGGTTTTCCTTATCTCCCTGAAGGCCGGCGGCTCCGGATTGACCCTCACCGAAGCGGACTACGTCTACGTCATGGATCCCTGGTGGAATCCCGCTGCTGAGGAGCAAGCAATTGATCGCGCGCACCGCATCGGTCAGACGAAGAAAGTCAACGTCTATCGAATGGTCGCGACGGATACGATCGAAGCGAAGGTTGTGGAGCTCCAGGATCGCAAGCGCCAGCTCATTTCCTCGGTGATGAACGGGACCGGGACGGGCGCTCGGCTCAGCGACGCGGACCTGCGCGGGCTCCTCGACTAAGGGGCGCTCACACCCCTCGGGCGCACGGCCACCTTCAGGCCGGCGCGAGTCCGAACAGCCTCGAGGGCGTCGTGCACGTCGGACAGCTCATACTCGTGTGTGATGAGTGGCGACAGGTCGATGCGTCCGCGTGAGAGCGCATCAACGGCCGCCGCGTAGTCATCAAGGGTCGCGTTGGCGCTGCCACTGACGGTTAGTTCGCGGTAGTGCACGAGGTTTGGGTCGATCTGAGCCATTGCCCCCGCGGGGAAGCCTGCGAAGAAGGAAACGTGGCCGCCAATGCGGGCGCACTGAGCGGCAATGGGGACGAGGCCCGGGTCGCCGACTGCGATAATGACGACGTCTGGTCCAACACCGTCAGTCCACGCAAGGACCTCACGCACGAGGTCCTCGCCTTGGGCGGCGGTTGTCACCTCAGCTCCCATCGCCCGCGCGGGTTCTAGTCGTGCCTGTCGTCCGCACGCCATGACGCGCGCGCCGGCGGACACCGCGAGCGCGCAGTGGATGAGCCCGATCGGTCCCGTACCCAGAACGAGGACGCGGGAGCCGGCTTCGATCGGTAGGCGCGACGTTGCGCGCAGGCAGCAGGACAGTGGCTCCGCGAGCGCGAGGTGAGGTGGGGCGATGTCGCGAGCAACGGGAGTGATGCACGCGAGGGCTTCTTCGGGGACGACAATGAGGTCCGCGAGGCCTCCATCCACCCCGGTTCCAAACAGCCGCATGTTCGCGCACACGTTGGAGTGTCCACTCGCGCAGGGAGCGCAGTGCCCGCAAGCAATCTCTGGAGCGAGTCCGACCTGCGTACCCGGGGCGGGAACGTCGATCCTCGCGGTGAGGTCGCTTCCGATGCGCCACACGCGTGCTGCGATTTCGTGCCCGAGGACCACGCCCGGGGCGACGCCGTTCGTCTTTTGTCCCGTCGCGATGCGCAGGTCCGTCCCGCACAGCGTTGTTGCTTCGACGGCCAAGAGAACGTCGCGCGGACCGAGTGCCGGAATTGGGCGTTTCTCGAGCACCAGGGTGCCGGGGGAGTCAAGCGACGCTGCGAGCATGGATTCCATACTCCCAGCATAGGGCTTGTGACTGTCGCGGGAGGCGCTCCGTTCGCTCCATCCGTACGCGCCAACGCACACGCCCACCATTACTATCGAACATATGTTCTATATAATGGGTGGGTGACCACGGAACGACGCTACGCAGAACTGCACGCACACAGCGCCTTCACCTTTCTCGACGGGACCGACGAACCCGCGCGGATGGTGGAAGAAGCTGCGCGCCTGGGCCTCGACGCCCTCGCAATTCTCGACGTTGATGGCATGTACTCGACGGTCCAGACGACCATGGCCGCCCGAGCGGCCGGCCTGCCGATCGTGTACGGCGCTGAGCTTACGCTCGCGTGGGATGCTCTGAGGGGCATCGTTGCGGGTTCGTCTGCGCCGGGGTGGGGGCTTGCTCCCGGAGCGGAAGATCCGGGGATGCGCCTTCCCATCCTGGCGGCCAGCCCCAGCGGCTACGCCAATCTCGTGGGAGCGATGAGCGATCGATCGCTGAGTGAACCCGGACAGCGCAAACCCCGCCATGACCTCGTCAATCTGAGCGAGGCCGGCGGCGACCTTGTCGTCCTCACCGGCGGCAGGCGGGGCCCGCTCATGCGCGCACTGCGAGCGGGGGGCGCGGCGTCCGCACGCCGAGTACTGGACGTGCTCGTGGACGCGTTTGGCCGCGACCATGTGCTTGTCGAATGGCAGGGGGCCCGCGGGGACGAGGACGAGGCCGGAGACATGCTCGCGGAGCTTGCGCGCGCGAGCGGAACTCGCCTGGTGGCAACGAGTGGAGCGCGCATGTCGTCGCCCTCGAAGCAGGCGCTCGGAGACATTCTGGCGGCGACCCGCTTGGGCTCCTCCCTGGACGAGGCGGAGGCTCACCTGGGAGCACACCGCTCCTTTTTGCGTTCGCCCGCCGAGATGGCGCAACTGCATGGGGCGCACCCGCAGGCTCTCGACAACGCGTGCGAGGTCGCAGCCTCATGCGCTTTCGACCTGCGCCTCGTCGCCCCGCGCCTGCCGCGTACCCAGGTTCCCGACGGGCATACTCCGGACAGCTGGCTTGCGCACTGCACCTTCGAGGGTGCGAGTGCGCGTTACGGATCACGCGCGCACCACCCCCGGGCATGGGAGACGATCGATCGCGAACTAGGGGTCATCGAGCGACTCGGCTTCGCGGGCTACTTTCTGATCGTCAAGGAGATCGTCGACTTTTGCGCCCGCAACGGAATCCTGTGCCAGGGCAGGGGGAGCGCCGCCAACTCAGCGGTGTGCTATTGCCTGGGAATCACGGCGGTGGATGCGGTGCGCCACAACCTGCTGTTCGAGCGATTTCTATCCGATGCGCGCTCGGGGCCGCCGGATATCGACGTCGACATCGAAGCCTGCCGCCGCGAAGATGTCATCCAGTACGTCTACGACACGTTTGGGAGGGATCGCGCGGCCCAGGTCGCGAACGTCATCACGTACCGCCCGCGCTCAGCGATCCGCGACGCCGCGCGTGCCCTCGGATACCCGACTGGCACGGCCACAGCCTGGTCCCAGGGCAGGGGAGAAGTGCCACCCCTCGTTGGGGATGCGGCCCGCGCGCTTTCGCGTCTTCCCCGGCACATGGGGATTCACTCGGGAGGCATGGTGCTCACCGATCAGCCGGTGTCGCGCATCTGCCCGGTCGGCTGGGCCGCGATGCCCGGGCGCACCGTCCTCCAGTGGGACAAGGAAGACTGCGCGGACGCCGGCCTCGTGAAGTTTGACCTACTGTCGCTCGGCATGCTGACGGCGTTGCGCGTCGCTTTCGATGAGCTCCAGGCGGGCCGCGCATGTGCGGGGGAGGCCTCGAATCAGCTGCGTGGCTGGGCGTCACGCGTCGTGCGCGGGCGCGAGGGTCAGCCCCTGGGGCTGCACACACTGCCGGAGGAGGATCCGAGGGTCTACGACCTGCTGTGCGCGGCCGACACGGTTGGCGTCTTTCAGGTGGAGTCGCGCGCGCAAATGAACACTCTTCCCAGGCTCAAACCGCGCTGCTTCTACGACATTGTCGTGGAGGTCGCTCTGATCCGACCGGGGCCGATCCAGGGGCGCTCAGTCAATCCCTATCTGCGGCGACGCTCGGGACGCGAGGAGGTCACCTATCTGCACCCGCTTCTTGAGCCCGCTCTGCGCCAGACGCTTGGTGTCCCCCTCTTTCAGGAGCAGCTCATGCGTATCGCGACAGACGCGGCGGGCTTGTCGGGAGCGCGTGCCGATCAGCTGCGTCGCGCGATGGGGGCAAAGCGCAGCCCGGAGCGCATGGAGGCCCTGAAAGGGGACCTGATGGCCGGCATGAAAGAGCGAGGGATCGACGCGCCCACGCGCGAGCGCATCTTCGAACAGCTCAAGGGCTTTGCAGACTTCGGATTCCCGGAGTCTCATTCATTTTCGTTTGCACACATCGTGTACGCCTCGTCCTGGCTGAAAGTGCACGCCCCTGAGCACTTTTATGCCGCGATCCTGGCCTCCCAGCCGATGGGCTTCTATTCTCCCGCGACACTCGTGCAGGACGCCCGCAGACACGGTGTGCGCGTGGTCGGTCCGTCGGTCAACGATTCGCTCGTCGACGCGAGCGTGCAACGCGTGAGCGAGGACGAGTCGGGGGAGTCCTACAGCCCGGGGCGTCCGGAGTCTTTGCCCTCGCGCGGCACCGTTCCCCTCGACGTTGATAACGACCTCGCGGTGCGTATCGGCCTGAATCAGGTACGAGGCCTGGGTGCGGCCGCCGAGCGCATCGTCGAAGCCAGGCACCAGGGAGCGTTTACGAGTCAGGCGGACCTCGCGCGCCGAGCTCACGTGAGCGCCTCTGCCATGGAAAAGCTCGCGATGGCCGGTGCCCTCGAGTGCCTAGGGGTGGGTAGGCGAGAGGGAGCGTGGGCCGCAGGAGCGCTCGCGCAGCCACAGGCTCGGGGCGGTCACTGGCAGCCGTTTCTTCCGGGCACGGAGGTGGGCTCGCGCGTGCCCGACTTACCCTCGCTATCGGAGGCGGAACGCATGCAATCGGATGTCGCCGCGACGGGTCTGACCCCGGGGGAGCACCCTTTCAGCTACGTGCGCGAATCGCTGCCCGCTAGCGCCCTCCGGGCCGGCGAGCTGGGTCAGCACCTGGCCGGATGCATCGTCGACGTCGCCGGAGTCGTCACCCATCGACAGCGCCCGCACACGGGCGGAGGGATCACGTTCCTCTCGCTTGAGGACGAGACGGGTTTCGTCAATGTCTCCGTGTCGGTGGGCGCGTGGAAGAAGTTTCGACGCGTCTGCCTGGAGTCGAACGCGCTCCTCGTTCGCGGGACGCTCGAATGGGGCGATGGTGCGATCAACGTGCAAGCCTTCCGGATCGCTCCCGTCGACCTGCCCATCAACGTGCGTTCCCGAGACTTTCGCTAACGAGCGCTCTGCGCGTGCTTCGCCACGCCATCCAGGAGGTAGGCGCGCAGGTCTTCGACCGTCTCGCACACGGCGTCCGCGTCGTCCAGGCCGTCGTCGGTTGCGTAGCCCCATCCAACGCCGATTACCGGAATGTCGGCCTCCTTGGCGCCGCGAACGTCCCAGATCGAGTCGCCGACGATGACGGGACAGGAGATGTCGGCGCCGCGCTCCTCCAAGCGCGTCAGGGCCTCGTGAATGACGGTTGCTTTGCTCGATGCTGGATCAGGGGTAGCGCCGGCGATCACATCGAAAACGCTGGACAGGCCGAGGTGTGGCATCTGAGCCAGAGCCATCGGCGCTTGCTTCGAGGTTGCGGTCGCCAGCGGGACACCCGCATCGTGAAGCTCATGGAGCAGATCAATGACCCCGGGAAACGGCTCGGGATCAAGAAAGTGAGCTTGGTATCGCGCACGGTAGCCGCTCACGAGGTTGGCCAGGAGCTCACCCTCGTACCCCAGGTCACCGAAGGAGTACCACAGCGGCGGGCCCACATACGTGCGAAGCCGCTGGTCATCGGGGATCGGCAGATCATAGTCTGACAGCGCGCCACGAAATGCGCTCATGACGGCAGGAGCGGAATCAACAATCGTTCCGTCGACGTCAAAAAGGACAGCAGAAATGGATAAAAACACGTGGCTCCCCCGCGTTGTTGGTGCTTTCTTAGTCACTATGCCCTATTATCCCGAGAGGAGCATCCGACACGACCACGAGGAGGGAGACATGGAATCACGAGCACGACTGACGCCAATCGTTCAGGCCAATAGTGCGCGCGCTGCCGCATGGCGAGTCTTCTTCGAGGCATCCGGGCGCCTGCAGGGCATTCTCGAAACGCGCCTCAAGCGCACCTACGGGGTTTCCATGCCCGACTACAACATCCTGTTGGCCCTCTGGGAGGCGCCGGGCCATCGTCTGCGCATGGGCGAGCTGGCTGACCGCATCGTTTATTCTCCGTCGCGCGTCACCTACCTCGTCTCGAATCTGTCGCGCGACGGGTGGGTGGAGCGCATTCCGTCCGCTGTTGATCGCCGCGGTTACGACGCGTGTCTCACCACCCAGGGAATCGAAACTGTGCTTGCTGCCACAGAACTGCATCAGCAGACCGTCAGCGAGTACCTTCTGGACGGCATGACTGAAACCGATATTGATTCTATTGTCAAGGTTTTCTCGACTCTCGACTCGCGTCTGCGCGGCGGCGAAAAAGACTCCTAGTTTCGATTGGCGCATGTCGCTGACATCGTGTTAAGCTTCTACTCGCTTGCGGATCGCAACGGTTCGCATCGCTCACCTGCGCGGGTGGCGGAATAGGCAGACGCGCTAGCTTGAGGTGCTAGTCCTCATTTTACGAGGGTGGGGGTTCAAGTCCCCCTCCGCGCACGAGATGCCCCGGAGCCGAAAGGCTCCGGGGTTTTCCATATCAATCGTGAGGAGGCATCGTGCGTATCGACATGTGGCTCGACACCTGCGACCCGTGGAGCTATCTCGGGCTGAGGCACCTGCGCGCAGCCCTCGAGGAATTCGAGCATCGTGACGAGGTCGAGGTCTACCTGCACGCCTTCCTTCTCGACCCGGAACTTGACGGCCCAGTGGACAAGCCCCGCGTCGTGGCCCTCGTGGAATCCGGTGCCGCGACGCTCGAAGAAGTACACGAATCTGACGAACGGATGCAGGCACTCGGTGCGCGCGAGGGGATTCGCTTCGACTTCGATAAGCTCATCATCGCTCCGACATCGCGCGCACACCGCGTCATCGCGGCTGCGCACGATGCGGATATTGATTCCGATACGGTGGCAGGCCCCTCCTCGCTGCAGCTGAAGGTCGCCGAGGCCATCATGCGCGCGCACTTCGAGATGGGCCTGGACATCTCTCATCCCGAGGTGCTCATCGGGTGCGCCCAGGACATCGGCATGCCACCGGAACTTGCTGCTGACGCCTTGGGCGACGAGGAATGGGCCTCCCGCGTCTATTCGGACTTCCAGGTGGCGATGCACATGGGTGTCACCGCCGTCCCGACGTACGTTTTCGACGCGCAGTTCCTCGTCGACGGACATCAAACGATCACCGCATTTACGAACATCCTGGCCACGGCCTGGGAACAGTCTCGAAAGGATCACGCATGAGCGAGAAGAACACCCCCACCTCGTCCGCGCAGGGCGCTCCCAGTCCGATGGAACTCGTTCAGGAGTTCCACCGCACGTACTCGGTTCCGATTCGATCTTTCGATGATCCGACGCTGTCCTACGAGCGCCTCGGATTGCGCATGAGCCTCATCGCCGAAGAGTTCGCTGAACTCATGGGGGCGGTGTACGGTACGCGCGCCCGCGCGATCATTGAGGCGGCTACCGCCGAGGCGGTCGCGGCGGACGATGGCGAGCGCGATGTCATCGAGGCTGCGGATGCCCTTGCCGACCTCATCTACGTCATCTACGGCATGGCGATTGAGTCCGGTATGGACCTCGATTCTGTGCTCGCTGAGGTCCAGGCCTCGAACCTTTCCAAGCTCATGCCCGACGGCTCCGTCAAGCTGCGCGAGGATGGAAAGGTCCTCAAGGGTCCCAACTTCTTTGCGCCCAATATTGCCCGCGGCCTCGGCCTGGAGACAGGGGAGAACACTAACGACGCGGACTAAGGTCCCTAGCACGCGCATTCGTGCCCGCCAGGTGACACAATAGACGCGGCCCACTCATAAGGAGGAAAGACATGGCACGCGTCGCAGTCATCGGCGGAGGTTACGGAGGCGTCACGGTCGCAAAGGGGCTGGACCCCCTCGCGGACGTTGTTCTCATCGAACAGAAGGACCAGTTCGTCCACCACGCAGCCGCGCTGCGTGCCGCGGTCGACACCGTGTGGGAACACGCGATCTTCATGCCCTACACGAACCTGCTGCACCGCGGCGAGGTCGTGCGCGGCACCGTCTCGCGTGTTGACGGCACGACCGTTCACGTCTTCGGCCACGACCCGATCGAGGCCGACTACGTCGTGTTTGCGACCGGATCGACCTATCCGTTCCCCGCGAAGTACTCCTCCTACCGCTCCTCCGTGGCCAAGGCCCGCCTCGAGCAGCTGCACGAGAACCTCGGTCGTGCCCGCTCGGTCATGATTGTTGGCGGTGGCACCGTCGGCATTGAGCTGACCGGCGAGCTCGCCAACGCCTTCCCGGGCCTGGACATCACGATCGTCGAGGCCTCAGATCAGATCCTGGGCACCCCCGGATACACCGATGCGCTGCGCAACGAGATCAGCGAGCAGCTGGCCACCCTCGGCGTGCGCGTCGTGAGCGGATCAGAGCTGGCCTACCTGCCCCCGCAGAACGTCGGCGACCTCGGACACTTCATGGTCGAAACCAAGAACGGTGACGTCATCGAGGCCGACCTGTGGTTCCAGTGCTACGGCGCTCGCGCCAACACCGGCTTCCTGATCGGCAGCGACTACGAGTCTGTCATGAACCCGAACGGCACCATCCGTGTCGATGGCACCATGCAGGTCGTGGATCACCCGAACGTCTACGCTGTTGGTGACCTCACCGATGTGCGTGAATCGAAGCGTGCCGATGCCGCGCGCCAGCAGGCCCGCGTCGTGATCGCGAACATCACCGCGCAGATCGAAGGGGAGAAGCCCGACGCCATCTACCAGCCGACGAAGGAATGGGTGATCCTGCCCCTCGGTCCGAACATGGGCGCGTCGCAGCTGCTTGACGCGGATGGCCAGACCCGCATTCTCGGTGGTGAACAGACCGCAGAGATCAAGGGAACGGACCTGATGGTCTCCGTTATCCGTTCGCAGCTCAACCTCCCCTGATAAAGTGCGCCGTCTCACGATAGAATGATTGTCATGACTGGAGATGCCCGCCGCGCGCTGACGCGCCTGCTTAACGCTTTCGAAAACCACTTCGACATCGCGCGCGATGGAGACGAGGCCGACGACGCCGCGCTCGAAGCAGCTGAGCTTGCGCTGCGCGACGCGTTCTTCACCTACGACGACATTCTTTTCACCCAGCTGGGCGTGGAATTTCCGTTCGACATTCTCGATGACTCCGAGGATGACGATGACGATTTCGACGAGGATGATGACGATGAGGAAGACGGCGACGAGGATGATGAGGACGACGACTTCATCGAAGTCGACGACTGATTCGATTATCAGCCTGTGATAGATGGGTGGGGCCCGAACCAAACGGTTCGGGCCCCACCCATCTATACGCACTCGCATGATGGCGATCGCGTGAAGTGTGCCTTACTGAGCCACCTCGGAGAGCACCTGCCGAATGGGCACCGGTAATGGCTCCGTATAGTCCAGCAGGGTCTCCAACTGGCGCAACGTGCGGGGGCCGACGAGGGCACTCGTGACTCCCGGATAATCACGCACCCACGCAAGTGCAACGTCGCCCGTCGAGCGCTCCAGTCCCGCACCCGCGCGCGTGGCGGCCTCAATCACGGCGCGCGCAGAACCCGTCAGGTATCCCTCCACCAGATGGCGGAGATGAGGTGAAGCGGCGCGTGAATCCGCAGGCGTTGAGTGGCGGTACTTGCCCGTCAGGGCACCGCCGGCCAGCGCGGATGCGGCGATGACGCCGACTCCGTGTTCACTCAGCTCGACAACCGTTGCTGCCCGCGAGGTATCGGCGAGCGAGAAAGGGAACTCCACCACCGAGATCGGAGCACTAGCACCAACCACGCCGCGCGTGACAGCCTCGGCAAGCTGCCAATGCGTCGCCCGCGATAGGCCCACGTAGCGCGCACGGCCAGAGCGGTAGGCCGCGCTTGCTGCTTCGAGAGTTTCCTCTAGGGGAACCTCCGGGCGCGGTTCGACCATCCACATGTCCACGTAGTCCGTGTCCAACCGTGCGAGGGCATCGTCGAGGCTGCGCAGCAGATCGCCGCGCCCGGCGGCGCTCACCCACGCGCCTTCCGACACCCGTCGTACGCCGCCGCGCCACGCCACCGCCACGCGGTGCCGACCCACAGATGAGATGGCTTCGGACAGGATGTCGACCGCCATTCCGTCGCCATGGGACGCGGAGCATTCCACAAGGTTGCCGCCCGCGTCGACGAAACGGCGCAGCATGTCGAGAGCTTCGGGACCGTCGGTGTCGCGGCCCCAGGTGAGCGTGCCGATGCCAATGGCCGACAGGTAGAGACCGGTGCGGCCGCATTGCTTCAAGTCCATGCGTCTAGCCTAGCCGAGTCCGCGACAGCCACCGTGCATGTTGCTCGGGGAGCGGGGGAGTGGTTCCACCGAACACCGGGCAGAGCGAACGCACCCCGCACCAGTTGCACAGCGGATTCTTGCGCGGTGTGAACGAGTCATTCTCGATGTCGCGGGCGATCGAGTCCCAGAGTTGGTCAATGTGATGCTCAAAGTTCGCGATATCGCCCGCCTCAGGATCGAAGGTGATGACCTGGCCGGCTTTCAGGTAGACGAGCTGCATGCGAGAAGGAAGCACCTGCGTGCGCGCGAGGAGCAGCGCGTAGAAACGCAGCTGATACAGGGCCTCGTCCACGTAACGCGGGCCCGGTGCCTTTCCGGTCTTGTAATCCACGACCCGTAGTCGTCCGTCAGGGGCGCGGTCCACACGGTCAATGAAACCGAGGAGGCGTACGCCGCCCGAGGTCGTCGTTGTCACGCGCTGCTCGAGCGCTGCGGGCGCGATCCACTGAGGCTGCTCAATCGCAAAGTACCCGTCGATGACCCCGCGTGCCTCGTCAAGCCAGGCATCGCGGTCCGCATCGTCACGAAATAACGCAGGAACCTCCGGGTTCTTCGACGCCAGGGCCTCGTATTGTGGCCACACCTGGACGCGCGCAGCTTCGGGCGTGCGCTCGTGAGCAGGCAGAGCGAACAGATTTTCCAGCACCGCATGCACGATCGTTCCCAGTGCCTTCGCCCGTGTTTCCGGTTCGCGGTACCCGTCCAGGACGTGAAGGCGGTACTGCAGGGGGCATCGCTCGTATTCCTTTGCCCGCGAAGCCGAAAGAGCGGGTTCCCACGTGCGCTCGTGAGCAGAAGGGGTGATCAGGTCTGTCATGAATACCACGCTAACCCCTCCCACCCTCATCTGTGTCCTGCCATGGGCGCAGCAGGTGGCAAGCGGTATCCTTTACGTAATGACTATTCAGCGTAATACTTCGATGTCGGCCACCGATTGTGGACAGCCCACCCGCCGAGGCGTCCTTTCCGAGGGTGACCGTGTGCAGGTTCGCGACCCCAAGGGACGCTTCCACCAGGTGATTCTCGTGAGCGGGGGTCGTTTCCAGTCCAACCGCGGCGGATTCAACCATAACGACGTCATTGGCCGTCCCGACGGCCAGGTGATCGTCACGGAGGAAGGCCGCCAGTTCCAGATCCTACGCCCGCTTCAGGTTGACTACGTGATGTCGATGCCCCGCGGTGCCGCCGTGGTCTACCCCAAGGACGCGGGGGTCATCACCCACATGGGTGATATCTTCCCCGGCGCGGCCGTCGTCGAGGCCGGCGCTGGCTCCGGCGCGCTATCGATGGCTCTCCTGGATGCGGTTGGCCCGCAGGGCCGTCTTATCTCCGTGGAGCGACGCCAGGACTTTGCTGATATCGCTGCTGCCAACGTCGACCTGTGGTTCGGCCGCCGTCACCCCGCATGGGACCTGCGCGTCGGTGACGTTGACGAGGTGCTGTGGTCCGCCGAAGCAGGCAGCGTCGACCGGGTCGTGCTCGACATGCTCGCGCCGTGGGAGAACATTGAAGCCATCACGCATGCGCTGATTCCGGGCGGTGTGCTCGTGTGCTACGTCGCGACCGTGACTCAGATGTCGCGTCTCGTCGAGGATCTGCGTGCCTCCGAGCGTTTCACGGACCCGATTGCGTGGGAGGACATGCGCCGCGAGTGGCACCTCGACGGCCTCGCCGTGCGCCCCGAGCACCGCATGGTGGCTCACACCGGTTTTCTCGTGGTCACCCGCCTCCTCGCGCCGGGCGTTACGCCGCAGGAGCGTTCGACGCGCCCGGCGAAGGCGGCGCAAGGCCAGGGCGGCGCGTGGGACGACGAGCAGGATTGGTCGCTGGAGAAGGTCGGTCAGCGAGTGAACTCGGAGAAGAAGGTGCGCAAGGTTCGCCGCGACGTCGTTGCACAGGCCGACACGTGGGCGTCGGAGGGACGTGAGGCAGCAACTGATGAGTGAGGTCGAAGCCCGTCAGGCCCTCGAACGACGCCTGATATCGCTGGAGGAAAAGAACGGCCGACTCACCACTGCGCTTTCGACCGCGCGCACCGAGTTGATTCGGCTGCAGGGCGAGCTGGCCGACGTGTCACGCCCTCCGCAGACGCTGGCCACGTTCGTGCGAGCATTCCCCGCGTCGCGTCACATCGAGGTCGTCACGGCCGGTAAGCGTATGCGTGTCGCCGTCACCCCGAAGCTTGATGTCAACGACCTGTCGTACGGGCAGTGGGTGCGCCTCGACGACACGATGATCGCCGTCGCCGCGGATGACTTCCCGCGCAGCGGGCAGGTCGTGTCCGTGCTTGAGCTGGTTGGCACAGACCGGGTGCTCGTGGCGACGGAAGGCGGCGCGGAGACCCTGCTCGAGCTGGCCGGCCCTCTACGCCACGGAAACCTGCGCCCCGGCGACTCCCTCGTCGTGGATGCCCGCTCGGGCATCGCGTTCGAGCGCATCGTGCGCGAGGACGTCGAGCAGCTGCTCACCCCCGAGGTTCCCGACGTCACGTACGAGGACATCGGTGGTCTCGACGATCAGATCGCTCAGGTGCGCGACTCGATCGAGATGCCTTTCAACCATCCCGAGCTGTACCGCCAGTTTGGTCTGCGTCCTCCCAAAGGCATTCTTCTGTATGGCCCTCCCGGCTCGGGCAAGACCCTCATCGCGAAGGCCGTCGCGAACTCGTTGTCGAAGCGCGGGGGAGCATCGACGTTCTTCCTGTCGATCAAGGGTCCGGAACTGCTCAACAAGTTTGTCGGCGAAACCGAGCGCCAGATTCGCGCCATTTTCGCTCGTGCGCGGACCCTTGCAGCCGGTGACACTCCCGTCGTGATCTTCTTCGACGAGATGGAAGCCCTGTTCCGCACGCGCGGCACAGGCGTGTCCTCAGACGTCGAAACGATGATCGTTCCGCAGCTCCTCGCCGAGATGGACGGCGTCGAGTCCCTCGACAACGTCGTCATCATCGGCGCATCCAACCGCGCGGACATGATCGATCCAGCTGTGTTGCGGCCGGGACGCCTCGACGTGCGCATCCGCGTGGACCGTCCCGACCGCGCGGGTGCCATCGACATCTTCTCGAAGTATCTGACGCCCCAGGTGCCGATTCACGCCTCGGAAATCGAGCGTTTCGGAGGCATCAACGAGGCCGTGGCGGGCATGAGCGAACGTGCTGTCGACGCGCTCTACGCTCGTAACGAGACGACTGCGCTCTTCCTGGCAACCCTCGTGAATGGTGACCACAAGCGCATCTACCTGTCCGACCTTGTGTCCGGCGCTCTCATCGCCGGCATCGTTGAACGAGCTAAGAAATACGCGATTAAGGACGCGCTGACGGGCGCATCTTCCGGGCTGAGCATGGATCATCTGCTGCGCGGAGTGCACGAGGAGATGAACGAGTCCCTCGAACTCGCGGCCACCTCCTCGCCGGAAGACTGGGCTCGTACGAGCGGACTGGCTCCTGAAATCGTCAGCGTGAAGCCGATTGGAACGGTGAAATGAGCAGCGAACGCATTATTGGTACCGAGACCGAGTACGGCGTGTACCGTCCGGGCGACGCGTGGGCAAACCCGATCGCCCTGTCGACGAAGGTTGTCACCACGTACGGCGAGATAAGCCGAGAGGGGACGCCGGCCCAGGGTGCGGGCGTCGTCCGCTGGGACTACACGGGGGAGGACCCGCTCAACGATCTGCGCGGCATGCGCATGTCGCGTGCGGCTGCCGACCCATCGCTTCTGACTGACGATCCGTACCACCTCGCACCGTCCGGTGGTTCGGAGCGCGTCGCGCGGCCGACCCCCGAAGAACTCGCACTTCCAGCGGCGACGACCGCGGTCCTCACGAATGGCGCACGCCTGTACGTCGACCATGCGCACCCCGAGTACTCCGCACCCGAGACGATCGGCGCGCGTGACGCGCTCCTGTGGGACCGAGCCGGCGAGGTGATCGCCCAGCGCGTCATGGCACGCCTGGAGGAACAGGGCGAAGATCCCATCGTCCTCGTCAAGAACAACACCGACGGTAAGGGCGCTGCCTACGGCACCCACGAGAACTACCAGATGCCTCGCATCACCGACCTTGATGCGATCGTTCGAGGTCTCACGCCCTTCATGGTGACGCGTCCCGTCATCTGCGGGGCCGGCCGCGTCGGACGCGGACAGAAGAGCGAGGTTCCCGGCTTCCAGATGTCCCAGCGAGCCGACTTCGTCGAGAACGAAGTAGGACTGGAGACCACCTTCAACCGTCCGATCATCAACACGCGCGACGAGCCGCATGCGAATCCGGCTCAGTTCCGCCGACTGCACGTGATCGGCGGAGACGGCAACATGTTCGATGTCTCGGCCTTCCTGCGTTTCGGAACGACGTCGCTTGTCCTGTGGGCAATAGAGCAGGGCACGGACCTTCGCTGGGATTCCATCGTCATGGACGATCCGGTGCAGGAAACCTGGAACGTGTCGCATCATCCCGACCTCGACTACAAGGTGACGACCGCGGGCGGTGCCTACACGGCGGCGGAGCTTCAGCAGGTGTACCTGGATCTGGTGCTCGACACTTTTGACGAAACCGGAACGACGCCCACCGCGGTCGACCGCGAGATCCTCACCCTGTGGCAGTCGGTTCTTGATCGCATGCGCGCCGATCTTTTCTCGGTGGCCACCGAGGTCGAATGGGTGGGTAAATACCAGCTCGTCAAGCGACAGAAGGAACGCGCCGGGCTCGAGTGGACCGACCCGCGTCTGGCCGCCATCGACCTGCAGTGGGCAGACCTGCGTCCCAGCCACGGCCTCGTCTATCGACTCGCGAAGGCCGGCATGGTGCGCCGCCTCGTGTCCGATGAGGAGGTCGAACGCGCCGCAGATGTGGCGCCCACGAACACTCGCGCTCACGTCCGCGGATGGGCCGTCGCCAATCGACCCGACCTCGTCAAGGCGTCATGGTCCTCGCTCGTCTTTGACCCGGGCGAGGGGGACCTCGTCCGATTCCCGCTTCCCGACGCACGCGATACATCTACTCGATGAACGACGACAGAAAGAAGAACGAATAATGTCGAATCAGATTTTTGCAGGTGGCCCGACCCCCGAAGACGACGCTCTCGAGGCGGCCGGCCAGGTTCAGGCTCGCATCTCGTCGATCGACTCCCTCCTCGACGAGATCGACTCCGTTCTCGAAACCAACGCCGAAGCGTTCGTCCAGGGCTTCGTCCAGAAGGGCGGCCAGTGACGTGAGGCGTCGAGTTTTCGGCATCGAAACGGAGTACGGGCTCACGGCCGCCTCCCCGAGCGGGGGTGCCCCGATGGATGCCGAGCACGCCGCTCGCCAGCTGTTCGAGCCGCTCCTGCATCAAGGGCGTTCATCGAACCTGTTCCTGCGTAACGGCGGGCGCCTCTACCTCGACGTGGGCGCTCACCCCGAATACGCGACTGCCGAGTGCGATCGTCTGGAGGATTTGCTCGAGCAGGATCGCGCTGGTGCATCGATGCTTGCTGATCTGGCCGTCCAGGCAGACGAGGCCCTGGCTGAGCTCGGCTCAGACCTGCACCTGCATCTGTTCCGCAACAACCTGGACTCACAGGGCAACTCCTACGGCTGTCACGAAAACTATCTTCTCCATCGGCGCCGCGACTTCCGTCAGGTCGCCGATGCGCTTGTCGCGTTCTTCGTGACGCGCCAGATCCTGGTCGGTAACGGGTGGATCAACACCGCTGCGGCATCTCCACGCCTCCAGTTCTCCCAGCGCGCCGATCAGATGTGGGACGCTGTGTCCTCGGCGACCACACGCTCGCGTCCGATTATTAACACGCGCGACGAGGCCTTGGCTGATTCCGGCGCATACCGACGCATGCACGTCATCGTCGGCGACACGAACGTCGCAGAGCCGACTACTGCGCTGAAAGTCGGGATGACCGAGCTCCTCATCCACGCGATCGAGGACGGGCTGCAGATCGAAGACCTGGCGCTCGCAGATCCGATGCGTGCGATCCGCGAGGTCAACTCGGATCTGTCCGGCTCAACGCCCCTCGAGCTTGCCAATGGTCGCACGACGAGCGCCGTCGCGCTGCAACGAGAGATCCGCGAGCGCGTGCTCGCCCGCATTCCCATCGCGGAGCTGGACCCGATGCGCGCCTACGTCGTTGACCTGTGGGGCAGAGGCATCGATGCCATCGCCAGCGGTGACTGGAGCAGCATCGACACCGAGCTCGACATCGCGATCAAGTACAAGCTTCTCACGTCGTACTGCGCGAGGAGCGGAGCGAGCCTTGCTGATCCGCGCGTGGCGCGCCTCGAGCTGTCGTACTCCGATATCACGGCGGATGGCCTGTGGGAGCGAATGGAACGCGCCGGACTTATGCGGCGCCTCACCACCGTCGAGGGTGTCCGTCGAGCGCAGACGATCGCGCCAGCGACGACCCGCGCGAGCCTGCGCGGACGCATCATCGCAGCCGCCGAAGACGCCCGAGCTGACCTCAGCGTCGACTGGGTGCACGTGCGTCTCGACGAGTCTTCGACGATTCCGTTGTCCTTGCAGGATCCGTTAGCCACAACCGACCCCCGTGTCGACGCGCTCATCGCGCAGATCGACGCTCAGTCTCCTACGATTCCCGCATGAGCCCCGAGTCGTCGTCCACCGAGTCCCGCGCCGTTAGCCGCGCACGTGGATCCTCCCAGCGCGCGGCTGCGCGTGCGCAGCGCTCCCGCGGCACCTCCCGTGCCGCTATCCTCCTGCGCGTTGTGCTCGTGGTGGTTCTCATCGCCTCGGGAGGCGGGCTTGCCTGGTGGGCGTTCCATCCCCGCCCCGCTGCAGACGAAGCAAACGTGCCCGAAGGCACCACGCAGTCGCCGACGCTCGCCCTGTTCGACCGAGTGACCGTGTCCGGCCGCGTTGGTGCGACACCGACTATCGAGATCAAGGCACCGCTGGAAGTCGACGGTTTCAAAGCGCGCGTGCTTGAGGAAGGCAGCGGTCGCGAAATCACCGAAGGCTCACCCGTTCTCGTCTCCGTCACCGCTTTCGACGGAACCAGCGGACGCATGCTCTCCGAATCCGGCCGTCCTCAGATGAGCCTCGGCATCGTCGGCTCCGGTCAGATTGATGACGACCTTTCGCGTCTGGTGACCGGCAAGCGCGAGGGGACACGTGTGCTCGCATTCCGTTCCATCACGATGGGCGACGGATCGCCGAACACCATCGAAGTCGACGTCGTCGATATTCTTCCGTCGATCGCAACCGGTACGTCGGTCGACGCCAGCGTCGGCCCAATGAGCGTCGCGATGAGCCCGGACGGGCCGATCATCAGCCACATCGACACGCTTCCCGGCGGCGTCACGACCCAGACCCTCATCAAGGGTGACGGGGTGCAGGTCCACGAAGGCGATCGGGTTGTCGCCCAGTTCACGGTTCTTGGCTGGACCGACGGCACCGTGCGCGTGTCCACGTGGGAGACCGGCGTGCCCGAGGTCATTAACCTGGGGACGGCGATGAAGGGCCTCGCGACGGCTCTCGTTGACCAGAAGGTGGGGTCGCGCCTCGCCATCACGATCCCTCCGGACCTGGCCGCCGGTGACGACACGCTGTGCGTCGTCATCGACATTCTCGGTACAGAACCCGGTGCCGCTACGAACGGGGATCAGACACCTCAGTCGTGACCGTTCAGCTCGTGAGAGCCGTTTCGCGCAAGGCTTGTCGCTTGTGGGACACTGGGAGGCATGCTGAGATGGACGACCGCCGGTGAATCGCACGGACCCGCACTGCTTGCAATGATCGAGGGTTTGCCTTCCGGGCTGCGTGTGACGACCGAGGACCTGCGCCGCGGCCTCGCGCGCCGGCGCCTCGGCTACGGGCGCGGCGCGCGCCAGAAGTTCGAGGCCGACGAGGTGTCGATCCTGGCCGGCGTGCGCCACGGCGTGACGACCGGCGCTCCCGTGGCCATTCGCATTGGTAACTCCGAGTGGCCCAAGTGGGAGACCGTGATGAGCGTCGATCCGGTCGATCCGTCGGAGCTTCTCATTGATGCGGGAACGGGAGACGAGCGCGAGATCGCTCGCAATCGACCGCTGACGAGGCCTCGGCCCGGTCACGCGGATCTTCCCGGCATGCTGTCCTACGACCTGTCCGAGGCACGTCCTGTTCTTGAACGTGCCAGCGCCCGCGAGACCGCCGCGCGCGTTGCACTCGGTGTGCTCGCCGAAGCTCTCCTGGAGCAGGTCGCGGGTGTCCGTCTCGTGTCCCACGTCGTCTCTGTCGGAGCGCAGGGTGCCACGGCCTCGTCGACTCCCACACCCGCCGACGAAGCGGCACTGTGCGAGGCCTCGATGCGCACGCTTGATCCGGAGGATAACGCCCGTTTCGAGGCAGCCGTCGACGCCGCCAAGCAGGCGGGCGACACAATTGGCGGCGTCGCCGAAGTTATCGCATATGACGTACCCGTCGGCTTGGGTACTCACGTGACCGCTCGCGAGCGCCTCGATGCACGCCTGGCGGCCGCCCTCATGTCGATCCAGTCCGTCAAGGGCGTTGAAATCGGCGACGGCTTCGCGCAGGCCGCACTGCTCGGCTCTGCGGCCCACGACGAGATCGTGCGGGGCGAGGATGGACATCTGACGCGCTCCTCCAACCACGCCGGAGGCATTGAAGGAGGGACCTCCAACGGCGCGCCGATCGTCGCGCGCGCAGCTTTCAAGCCGATCTCGACCGTTCCGCACGCGCTGCGCAGCGTCGACCTTGCGACGGGTGAGGAGGCTGTGGGCTTGCACCAGCGCTCCGACACCTGCCAGGTCGTGCCCGGCGCAGTAATCGCCGAGGCCGAGGTGGCCCTCGTGCTCGCGGACGCCCTGTCGGATCACGCGGGCGGTCGATCGGTTAGCGAGATGCGCAGGAATCTTCAGGCTTACCTCTCGGTGGTGGGGGAGCGCGCATGAGTGCTCTGGGGCCCGTCGTCCTCGTCGGCTTACCCGGTGCGGGCAAGTCCAAGGTCGGACGGCTCTTAGCGAAGCGTCTCGGTGTCGCCCACATCGACACCGATGCGCTGATCGTCGAGCGCGAGGGCCGTCCGATTGCCGATATTTTTGCTTCCGACGGAGAAGCCGCATTTCGCTTGATGGAGACCGCAGCAGTCGCCGACGCGCTCACGCACGAGGCCGTTGTGTCGTTGGGTGGGGGAGCGGCGGCGACTCCCGCCGTTCGTGAGCTCCTGTCCGGGCACACGGTCGTCTACATCGATGCTCCCCACGAGGAGCTCGTTCGTCGCACCGCCTCGAAGACGCATCGGCCGCTGCTGGCCGAGGATCCGTCCGGGACCCTCGCGTGCCTGCGTAGCGAGCGCGAGCCACACTACCGAGCCGTCGCCACCATTGTCGTCGAGTCTGGACCCGGTCCCGTCGACGATGTCGTCACCGCCATCGCCCAGCAGTTGGAGCACTCATGAGCACGATTATCCGCGTCACCGGAGAACACCCCTCAACCATCACGGTCGGACACGGGCTCGGCTTCGAGCCGATTCGTGAGGCTCTCGATGAGGCCGCAACCAAGGTGCTCATCATTCACGCGCGGCCTCTTTCTCGCCGTGCCGAGGCCCTGGCACAGTACCTGCGTGAGCAGGGCATCGAAGCGTCGACTGCCGATCACCCCGATGCCGAGGCCGGAAAGTCCATCGACGTCGTCGCCTCCCTGTGGGACGAGTGTGGGTGCCTTCAGCTCGGGCGTAAAGACGCGATCGTCGCCATGGGTGGGGGAGCAACCACCGACATGGCCGGGTTCGTTGCTGCCACGTGGCTGCGGGGCATCACCCTCATCAACGTTCCGACGACACTCCTCGCCATGGTTGACGCGGCCGTTGGCGGCAAGACGGGAATCAACACGTCGGTCGGGAAGAACCTTGTCGGTTCGTTCTATCCGGCAACGTCCGTGGTTGCCGATATGGACCTCCTCGAGAGCCTCCCCTCACCCGACCTGGCGGCGGGTGCCGCCGAGGTCATCAAGTGCGGTTTCATCGCCGACCGGGAGATCCTGCGCATCGTCGAGGAGACGGAACCGAGCGAACTCCTGCGATCGAACAGCCCGCAGCTCGCAGAGATCACGACCCGCGCGATCGCCGTGAAGGCCCGCGTTGTGTCGGCCGACCTGACAGAGGGCGGCCTGCGCGAGATCCTCAACTACGGACACACGCTCGCGCACGCGATTGAGCGGGCGAACGACTACACCTGGCGCCACGGCGATGCGGTCGCAGTCGGATGTTGTTTCGCCGCGCGTTTGGCTCAGGCCAGGGGCCTGCTCAGCGCTGACGATGTTGCCCGCCACGACCAGATCTTCTCTCGCGTCGGACTGCCCATCCGCTATGAGGGAAGCACTCTCGACGAGCTCACCCGCATCATGCTTTCCGACAAGAAAGTGCGGCGCGGAGTCCTGCGTTTCGTCCTCCTTGACGGCATCACAAACCCGGGGACGGTCTCCGTCGATCCGCAGGAGCTGGCGGTTCCGGCCTCACAGATTGGCATTCGCGCATGAGCCTCATCGTGTTGATCGGAGTCACGGGCTGCGGCAAAACCACCGTTGGACGCGAGCTTTCTCGTCGCTACGAACTTCCGCTCTACGAGGTTGACGAGGCTGTCGAGGAACGTCTGGGCGCACCTATGCGCACACTCGTGGTCGGACGCGATCCGCGTCTGGCTACCACAACGCGCGAAGAAGCCGCGCGTCTCCTCAGCCTCGACGAGGGTATTGTCACGCTCGGAGCCTCTGCGCCGCTCGACCCAGCCACTGCCTCGTCAATCGAACGGGCGCGCGCAAACGGCGCGTACGTCATTGAACTCAGTGCCGATCTTTCCGCGGTATCACGCCGAGAAGGCCTCGGTGCTCCGCGCTCGGTCGGGCTCGGTGCACCCCGCGCCGTGCTGACCCAGCTGATGAAACAAGCGCGCGAGGTATACGCCTCCGTGGCCGACACAACAGTCGATACGAGTGCTTGCACCCCGCAAGAAGTCGCGGATTTGGTCGCACGCGCGTGTAAACTGACCCCTGATTACTGATTCCTTCACAAGTGAGGTACCCCTGTGGCAACGACCAATGATCTGAAGAACGGCCTGGTTATGGTGATCGACGGCCAGCTCTGGCAGGTTGTCGAATTCCAGCACGTGAAGCCCGGCAAGGGCCCGGCCTTCGTGCGCACCAAGATCAAGAACGTCCTGTCCGGCAAGACCGTCGACAAGACCTTCAACGCGGGCCTGAAGATCGAGACCGCGACCGTCGACCGTCGCGACATGACGTACCTGTACCAGGACGGCACCGACTACGTCTTCATGGATCAGTCCACCTACGAGCAGATCAACGTTCCCGCCGAGACCGTGGGCGACGCCCGCAACTTCATGGTCGAGAACCAGGACGTTATCGTCTCCCAGCACGACGGCACCGTCCTGTTTGTCGAGCTGCCCGCCACCGTCGTCCTGACGATCACACACACGGAGCCCGGCCTGCAGGGCGACCGTTCCTCCGCCGGCACCAAGCCCGCGACCCTCGAGACCGGCTACGAGATCCAGGTTCCCCTCTTCATGGAGGAAGGCACCCGCGTCAAGGTTGACACCCGCGACGGCTCGTACTCGGGTCGCGTGACCGAGTAATGTCGAAGCAGCACCGCTTCACCTCGCGCACCAAGGCCCGCAAGCGCGCGGCCGACGTCGTTTACGAGGCCGACCAGCGCGGCATGGGGTCAAACCCCGACGTGCTGCGCGACCTGCTGCGCGAGCGCCGCGTCATCACTGCGGCTCAGACTCCGCTCCCGGAGTTCTCGATCCAGATCATCGCCGGCGTGGCGGACAATCTGCGTCGCATCGACTCGCTGATCTCGGCGCACGCGCGCGTGCCCGGCCTGGATCGCATCGCTGCCGTCGACCTCGCGGTGATGCGCGTGGCGGTGTGGGAGATGCTCGAGAACGACGAGGTGTCGCCGATCATCGTCATCGACGAGGCCATTTCGATCGTTCGATCGATCTCGACCGACACGTCGCCGTCGTTCGTGAACGCGGTTCTCGACGCGATCCGCAAGGATCTCGCGTCCCCCGCGTGGTCGCGTCGCAGCTCCGAGGAAGAGGACGTCCTCGCTTCCGATGAGGCCGAGTCGTCGTGCGACGATGAGCTGCCCGCACAGGAAGCGCCCGCGCGCTCTCTGCCCGCTGGTGCCAAGCCGCTGGATGGCGGCAGCGTCGAAGATGAGCTCGACGAACTCCTCGAGGAGTACTGAGCGCTCGCTTCATACTGAAGGTGAAGGCCGACTCTCATGCGAGAGTCGGCCTTCACCATGTCATCAGGCTGTGTCACAGAGACAGGCGCGTCGTGCGCACATCCCAGAACTCCGGGCCGTCAACGATGACCTCGAAAGTCCACTCGCCGGGCAGCTGCGCGATCTGCGCGAGCAGCGGGCGAGGCAGGTGCGGAGCGCGGATGATGAAGGATTCACCGGCGTTCATCGACTGGGCAGCGCCGAGGACGGCCGCATGACGCAGACGGTGGGGGATAGCGGTCGCATCAATGGTCGGCTCGGCAACGTCGTGTTCGCCGCAGCCGCAGCCGCCACCGCGGACCTCGGGCTGGGGAAGCTGTTCGATCGTCATAGTGTGGCCTTTCTGTAGTCAAGTCGCTTTGGCGCCGTCGGCGCAGATTGAATTTTACCGGGTTCACCCCTTTCATTGCATCGCCAAAGGGCTCGCATTCTGGCATGGAAGACGGGGTACCCGGTAGGGGTATTAGAGAATACCCCTACCGGGTATGGTCCACAGAGCTATCTCGACACCGCAGCCTGCTCGTTGCATGTCAAGCAATGAACAACAGCTCGACACCGATTTCACATATGGTCATTCCACGTGGTCTTTCACACGTAGTGGCGTCACACTGCCTCCTGACCAGGCGCGTAGGATGGGAGTACGACAGTTCCTTTAATGACCGTCCCGTGAGGCGGGGAAGGAGTACGCGTGGCCGAAGTGCACGCAGATCGCGCATCGCGCGGCAAAGAAGTATTGGGAGTTGGCGACGTCGCACGCTCCCTGACACGCATCGCTTATGAGATCGTCGAACGCAACGGTGGCAGCGATAATCTCGTGATCGCAGGCATCCCCACTCGTGGCGCGACGTTGGCACGCCGCCTCGTCGATCGCATCCGCGAAGTTTCCGGCACCCACGCGGAACTCGCAATTATCGACACCACGATGTACCGTGACGACCTGGCCTCTCAGCCCCTGAGGGCTCCGAAAGAGACTCTGGTTCCTCGCGCTGGCATTAACGGCAAGACGGTCATCCTCGTCGACGACGTGCTCTACACGGGCCGCACCATCAAGGCTGCGCTCGACGCTCTCTCTCGTATCGGTCGCCCCGCGGCCGTTCAGCTCGCAGTCCTCGTCGACAGAGGCCATCGCGAGCTTCCGATTCGCCCGGATTACGTCGGTAAGAACCTGCCGACCTCCCGCGACGAAATTGTCACCATTCTGCTCGACGAAACAGACGGGCGCGATGGCGTCCTTCTCGGGAAAGGCCTGTAAACGATGAGCCTGAGCCATCTCATTTCGATCCGTGACCTGACGCGCGAGGAGGCGATTCTGATCCTCGACACAGCGGAGCAGATGGCCGCCACTCAGCGCCACGGTGTGAAGAAGCTTCCGACGCTTCAGGGCAAGACTGTCGTCAACCTCTTCTTTGAGGATTCGACGCGAACCCGCATCTCTTTTGAGACCGCCGCCAAGCGCCTGAGCGCCGACGTCATTAACTTCCAGTCTCGCGGCTCCTCCGTCTCCAAGGGCGAGTCCCTCAAGGACACCGCGCTCACGCTGGAAGCCATGGGCGCGGACGCGGTCATCGTGCGCCACTCCTCGTCGGGTGCGGCACACCGTCTCGCGCACGCCGGCTGGATGAACCTGCCGGTCCTCAACGCAGGCGACGGCACCCACCAGCATCCGACGCAGGCACTCCTTGACGCGATGACGCTGCGCCGCCACTATGCGCCGTCGCTCGGCAACGACGGAACACCCTCCCCCGGCTCCGGCCTCGACGGTGCCCACGTCATTATCGTCGGCGACGTCCTCCACTCGCGCGTGGCGCGCTCCAACGTCGATCTCCTGACGCTCCTGGGTGCCCGCGTCACCCTCGTCGCGCCCCCAACACTCCTGCCGATCGGCGTCCAGACCTGGAACTGCGACACCTCCTACAACTTCGACGAGGCCCTGGCGGCCAAGCCCAACGCGGTCATGATGCTGCGCGTGCAGCGCGAGCGCATGTCGAGCGCGGGCGGCGGTTTCTTCCCCTCACCCGGCGCCTACCACGCGGAGTACGGCCTCACCCCCGCGCGCTTCGCTACGCTGCCGCCCAGCGCTGTCGTCATGCATCCCGGCCCGATGAACCGAGGCCTTGAAATCTGCGCTGACGCAGCCGACTCAGACCAATCTGTCATCGTCGAACAGGTGTCGAACGGTGTGTGCATCCGCATGGCCGCCCTCTACCTGCTCCTCGCATCGGAAGGACACAGCAATGACTGAACAGAACCGTGACATCCTGATCACCGGCGCCTCGCTGCTCGGTGGGCAGCCCACCGACATTGCGCTCTCCGGTGGCACAATCGTCGCGATCGGTGCCGACGCCCGCGACGCCGTGCGCGACCCGCGCGTCATCGACGCGGAAGGCCTCATCGCTCTGCCCGGCCTCGTCGACATTCACACCCACCTGCGCCAGCCGGGCGGGGAGGACGCCGAGACCGTCTTCACCGGCACGCGCGCGGCTGCCGTCGGCGGCTACACGGCAGTGCACGCGATGGCCAACACGACGCCCACGCAGGACACCGCGGCCATCGTCGACCAGGTGCTTCGGCTGGGCGAGGAGGCCGACTGGGTCGAGGTGCGTCCCGTCGGTGCCGTCACCAAGGGCTTGGAAGGCAAGCACCTCGCATCGCTCGGCTCGATGGCCCGTTCGCGCTCACAGGTCCGCGTCTTCTCCGACGACGGCAAGTGCGTGTCCGATCCCGTCCTCATGCGCCGCGCCCTCGAATATGTCAAGGGCTTCGGCGGCGTGATCGCCCAGCACAGCCAGGATCCCGCCCTCACCGAGGGCGCTCAGATGAACGAATCGACGCTGTCCGGCGAGCTCGGCCTGGCCGGTTGGCCCGCCGTCGCCGAAGAGGCAATCATCGCCCGCGACATCCTGCTCGCCAAGCACGTCGGCTCACGCCTGCACGTGTGTCATCTGTCCACCGCGGGCTCGGTCGACCTCGTGCGCTGGGGCAAGGCGCAGGGTGTCGACATCACGGCCGAGGCCACACCTCACCACCTGCTCCTGACCGAACAGCTGGCCGCCACCTACGACCCGCTCTACAAGGTGAACCCGCCGTTGCGCCGCGCCGAGGACGTCGAAGCAGTGCGTGAGGGTCTGGCCGACGGCACGATTGACTGCATCGGCACGGACCATGCGCCACATCCCCTCGAGATGAAGGACTGCGAGTGGCAGGCCGGCGCATTTGGTATGACCGGCCTGGAGACGGCGCTGCCGATCATCATCGAGACGATGGTGAACACGGGCCGTATGGACTGGGCAGACGTCGCTCGCGTGATGTCGACGGCTCCCGCCCAGATCGGCCGCGTGGAATCGCAGGGCCAGGGCCTCGTCGTTGGGGCCCCCGCACACGTGACCCTCGTGGACGCCACCGTCCGCGTGACGGTCGACCCGGCCAAGCAGTGGACGCGCTCCACGAACTGCCCCTTCCGCGGTATGGAACTGCCCGGACAGGTGCGCTACACGATTTACAACGGCGTCCCCACGGTCGTCGATGCCGCCCCGGTTGCTAAGGAGGACCGATGACCACGTCCGATATCGCTCTGCTCGTCCTGGAGGACGGCACCGTTTTCATGGGCCGCGCGTGGGGCGCGAGGGGCCGCACGCTCGGCGAAATCGTGTTCTCGACCGGCATGACCGGCTACCAGGAGACGCTCACCGACCCGTCGTACCACCGCCAGATCGTCGTCATGACTGCCCCGCACATCGGTAACACCGGCGTCAATGACGAGGACCCTGAGTCCTCGCGAATCTGGGTTGTGGGCTTCGTCGTGCGAGACGCCGCCCGCCGCGCCTCTAACTGGCGCTCGCGCCGCGAGCTGGAGGACGAGCTGATCTCTCAGGGCATCGTCGGCATCGCGGACGTCGACACGCGTGCGATCACCCGCCACATCCGTGAGCGCGGTGCCATGCGCGCCGGCATCTTCTCGGGTGATGCGCTGCCCGTGGGCGCGCAGTACCTGGGTGACGAGGCCGTGGCCTCCCTCGTGCGCATCGTCGCCGAGTCGCCCGCGATGAGCGGGCAGGCATTGGCCGCTGAGGTGTCAACGGACGAAACCTACGTGGTAGAGCCTCTCGGCGACTTCGAGGGCAAGGAACCCATCGCGCGCGTCGTTGCAGTCGACCTCGGTATCAAGTCGCGCACGCCCTACCACCTGGCCGCGCGTGGAGTGCGCGTCTACGTGGTGCCTTCCACCGTGTCCTTCGCCGATATCGAGGCACTCAAGCCGGACGGCGTCTTCTTCTCCAACGGCCCCGGCGACCCGTCGACGGCCGACCGCGAAATCGGCGTGCTGCGCGCTGTCCTGGACGCGGGCATCCCATACTTCGGCATCTGCTTTGGTCACCAGCTCTTTGGCCGCGCCCTCGGCTACGGCACCTACAAGCTGGACTATGGTCACCGTGGCATCAACCAGCCGGTGAAGGACGTGGCCACAGGCCGCGTGGAGATCACCGCTCACAACCACGGCTTCGCGGTGGATGCCCCGGTGGGGGAGCCCTCGATCGCTCCCTTCGAGTCGGGCAGGTACGGCCGCGTCGAGGTCTCCCACGTCGGCCTCAACGATGGCGTCGTCGAGGGCCTGCGCGCCCTGGACATTCCCGCTTTCTCCGTCCAGTACCACCCCGAGGCAGCTGCAGGCCCGCATGACGGCGAGCTGCTCTTCGATCGTTTTATTTCCCTGATGAGTGCCGCTAAGGAGACCCACTGATGCCCCGCAGGAACGATCTGTCGTCCGTCCTCGTCATCGGATCGGGCCCCATTGTCATCGGCCAAGCGTGCGAGTTCGACTACTCGGGCACGCAGGCATGCCGCGTGCTGAAGGAGGAGGGCCTGCGCGTCATCCTCGTTAACTCCAACCCGGCGACCATCATGACCGACCCGGGCATCGCCGACGCCACCTACGTTGAGCCGATCACCCCGGAGGTCGTGGCCTCGATCATCGAGAAGGAGCGCCCCGACGCGCTGCTGCCCACGTTGGGCGGCCAGACGGCGCTGAACACGGCCGTCGCGCTGTCGGAAATGGGCGTTCTCGAGCGTTTCAACGTCGAGCTGATCGGCGCGTCCATCGACGCGATTCGCGCCGGTGAGGACCGCGAGGAGTTCAAGGAGATCGTTGAGCGCTCCGGCGCCGAGGTCGCTCGTTCCTTCATCGCCCACACGATGGAGGAGTGCCACGCGGCCGCTGCCGAGCTTGGCTACCCCCTCGTCGTTCGCCCCTCCTTCACGATGGGTGGCCTCGGCTCCGGTTTTGCTTACACCCCCGAAGACCTCGAGCGCATTGCCAGCCAGGGCCTGGCCGCCTCGATCACGACCGAGGTTCTCCTCGAGGAGTCGATCCTCGGCTGGAAGGAATACGAGCTTGAGCTCATGCGCGACAAGGCGGACAACGTCGTCGTCGTGTGTTCGATCGAGAACGTCGACCCGGTCGGCGTGCACACGGGTGACTCGATCACGGTCGCTCCGGCGCTGACCCTCACCGACCGCGAGATGCAGCGCCTGCGTGACATCGGCATCGCTGTCATCCGCGCCGTGGGCGTGGACACCGGCGGCTGTAACATCCAGTTTGCGATCCACCCGGAGACCGGTCGCATCATCGTCATCGAGATGAATCCGCGCGTGTCGCGTTCGTCCGCGCTGGCCTCGAAGGCGACGGGCTTCCCGATCGCGAAGATCGCCGCGCGCCTCGCCACCGGCTACACGCTCGACGAGATCCCGAACGACATCACGGGATCGACCCCGGCCTCGTTCGAGCCGACGCTCGACTACGTCGTCGTCAAGGTCCCGCGCTTCACCTTCGAGAAGTTCCCGGCTGCCGACCCGACCCTCACGACCTCGATGAAGGCCGTGGGCGAGGCCATGGCGATCGGCCGCTCCTACACCGAGGCGCTGCAGAAGGCCCTGCGCTCGATCGATAAGGGCGGTGTGCAGTTCCACTGGGACGGCGAGGCACCTACCCCCGAGGAGACCCGCGCGCTCGTCGAGGCTGCGGCAGTTGGCACCGAGGGCCGTCTCGTTCAGGTCCAGCAGGCTATTCGTGGCGGCGCAACGCTCGAGGAGCTGTTTGAGTCGACCAAGATCGACCCGTGGTTCCTCGACCAGATGTTCCTCCTCGACGAGGTCGCGACCCGCATTCGCGAGGCCGAGGCGCTCACGGGCGACGTTCTGGCCGAGGCGAAGCGTCACGGCTTCTCCGACCGCCAGATCGCTGCCATGCGTGGCCTGTCGGAGGACACGGTGCGCGAGGTGCGTGGTGCCTTCGGTATCCACCCCGTCTTCAAGACGGTCGACACCTGCGCCGCAGAGTTCGCGGCCCGCACCCCCTACCACTACTCGACCTACGACCAGGAGAACGAGGTCCGTCCGCGCGAGCGCGAAGCCGTCATCATCCTGGGCGCCGGTCCCAACCGAATCGGTCAGGGTATCGAGTTCGACTACTCGTGCGTGCACGCAGCCATGTCCCTGCGCGATCACTACGAGACCATCATGGTCAACTGCAACCCCGAGACGGTGTCGACCGACTACGACATTTCCGACCGCCTCTACTTCGAGCCTCTCACGCTCGAGGACGTCCTGGAGATTTACCGCGCCGAGTGCGCGGCTGGCCCCGTCAAGGGCATGATCGTCCAGCTCGGTGGCCAGACCCCGCTGTCGCTCGCGGCCGATCTCGAGCGCGCCGGCGTGCCGATCCTGGGCACCAGCCCGCGCGCCATCGACCTGGCCGAGGACCGCGAGGAGTTCGGCAAGGTTCTCGAGGCCGCTCATTGCCCGGCACCCGCGCACGACACTGCGCACACGCCCGAGCAGGTTATCGCCGTGGCCGAGAAGGTCGGCTACCCGGTTCTCGTTCGCCCCTCCTTCGTGCTGGGTGGTCGCGGCATGGCGATCATCAACGACGAGCCGGCGCTGCGCGAGTACCTCGCGAGCCACGACTCCGAGCTGCTGTTCTCGCGCGGCCCGCTCCTCATCGACCGCTTCCTGGACGCCGCCATCGAGATCGATGTCGACGCCTTGTACGACGGCGAGGAGCTCTTCATGGGCGCGATCATGGAGCACATCGAGGAGGCGGGCATCCACTCGGGTGACTCCTCCTGCGTGCTGCCTCCCATGACGCTGTCCGCGCGCGAACTCGAACGCATCACGGCCTCCACCGAGGCCATCGCACGCGGCGTCGGTGTGCGCGGCCTGATTAACATTCAGTTCGCCTTGCTCTCCGACACCCTCTATGTCATCGAGGCGAACCCGCGTGCCTCGCGTACCGTTCCCTTCGCGTCGAAGGCGACGGGTGTCCAGCTTGCAAAGGCTGCAGCCCTCATTCAGGTGGGCGCGACGATCGCTTCCCTGCGCGAGCAGGGAATGCTGCCTGATACGGACGCTCGCGAGATTCACGACGGCGGATCGATCGCTGTGAAGGCAGCCGTCTTGCCGTTTAAGCGGTTCCGCACGGCTGGCGGCGAAATCGTCGACACCGTCCTCGGTCCCGAGATGCGTTCGACCGGCGAGGTCATGGGCATCGACCGCGACTTCCCGACGGCATTCGCCAAGGCACAGCTCGGCGCTTCGACCGACATGCCGACGTCGGGCACCGTCTTCATTTCGATTGCGGACACCGATAAGCGAGCGATCGTTCTGCCGGCCGCCCGTATGCACGAGATGGGCTTCAAGATCCTCGCGACCTCAGGAACTGCATCGGTCCTGCGCCGCAACGGCATCGAGGCCCAGGCTGTGCGTAAGTCCTCCGAGGGCCGCGGCGACGGCGGCGAGCCGACGGTCGTCGACCTCATCAACGAGGGCGCGATCGACATGGTCGTCAACACGCCTCAGCGCAGCGCCCCGCGTAATGATGGCTATCAGATCCGTGCGGCCGCAGCCTCGCAGGACCGCCCGGCGGTGACCACGCTGCAGGCGTTCAATGCGATGGTGCAGGCCATCGAAGTGCGAATGCGCGGGGCATACTCCGTGCGCTCGCTGCAGGAATGGGATTCCATTCGATCGGAGGAAACACGATGACTACTTCCGCAATCAAACCTGCAGCCTCGGCCGGCTTCGGCGACCGTCTGTACACCGCCATGCGCGCCTACGGCCCGGTGTGCGTGGGCATCGATCCACACGCGAGCCTCTTGCAGGAATGGGGACTTGACGACGACGCGAACGGTGTGCGAGAGTTCTCCCTTCGAGTGATCGAGGCGCTCGGCGGTCGCGTCGCTGCCTTCAAGCCTCAGGCCGCGTTCTTCGAACGGCACGGCTCTCGAGGCGTCGCCATCCTCGAAGATGTCATCGCTGCCTGCCGCGAAGTCGGCACGCTGTGCATTGTGGATGCTAAGCGCGGTGACATCGGCTCGACGATGGACGGTTATGCACAGGCGTTCCTGTCGGATGCCTCCCCGCTTGCCGGCGATGCAGTCACCCTCTCGCCCTACCTCGGCGTCGGATCGCTGACCCCCGCCCTCGAGTTGGCGCGACAGACCGGAAGGGGAGTGTTCGTTCTCGCCCTCACATCGAATCCCGAAGGTGCCTCCGTTCAGCACGCCCGCGGCGAGGATGGAACCAGCGTTGCGGGGCGCATCGTGTCCCAACTGGCGGACTTTAACAGCCGGTGTGACCAACAGCATCTTGGCCCTGCTGGCATCGTCGTGGGAGCCACCGTAGGCGACGCAGTCAAGCGTTTGGGCATCGATCTCGCCTCGCTCAATGGTGCTTTTTTGGCTCCAGGAGTGGGCGCACAGGGCGCTGGCCCGGCGCAGGTCAGGGAGGTTTTCGCCGGAGCGGAAGATGCTGTCCTCGCCTCATCCTCCCGCGCAATCTTGCGCTCTGGTCCAAGTATCAGCGGCCTTCGCAACGCCTACCGTGCGACGGTCGATTCGCTGCAATAATTTACTCTGTTACTAAAGGAGCAGCGTTTTGGTCTGGCACTAGTGGTCCGGAAGGTGACATAGTTTATTTACCGAAGATCCCAACGGAGGAGATGATCAGAATGGCACTACCTGATCTCACGCCAGAACAGAGGGCGCAGGCCCTCGAAAAGGCAACGCAGGCACGGAGGCGTCGCGCCGAAGTGAAGAACGCGCTTAAGGCGCGCTCGATGAACCTGTCGGAGGTTTTGGAACTCGCTGATTCAGACGAAGCCGTAGCGAAGATGAAGGTCGTTTCGCTGCTGGAGTCGCTGCCGCGCGTCGGCACGAACACGGCTGCCGTGCTGATGGACGAGTACAAGATCGCCCAGAGCAGGCGCGTACGTGGCCTCGGCCCCGTCCAGCGGAAGGCGCTCGTCGAGCGTTTCGGCTGACGCGGTCAAGCGTGGCACACTTGAGTCATGACAAAGGCTCAACTGACTGTCCTCGCTGGCCCTACAGCCGTTGGAAAGGGAACTGTTGTCGCGGCGCTGACGAAGCGCTTCCCGACGCTCAACGTGTCGATCTCGGCAACAACTCGCGATCCTCGGCCCGGTGAATTGAACGGCGTCCACTACTACTTCGTTTCCGCTCAAGAGTTCGATGCAATGATCGAACGCGGAGACATGTTGGAGTGGGCGCTTGTTCATGGAAAAAACAAGTACGGAACGCCTCGCGGACCCGTCGATGAAGCCCTCGCCGCTGGCAAGCCCGTGCTCCTTGAGATCGATCTGGCTGGCGCGCGTCAGGTCCGCACCACCAGGCCCGACGCGCAGTTCATTTTCCTCGCTCCACCTTCGTGGGAGGAGCTCGAACGTCGCCTGATCGGGCGCGGCACCGAAAGCCCCGAGGAACAGGCACGCCGCCTGGCTACCGCCCGCGTTGAGCTGGAGGCTGCCTCGGAGTTTGACCATGTTGTGATCAACGACGATGTGGAGCGCGCGGTGGATGAGCTGGCTCGGCTCATTGGCCTGGAGTAGTATCTATCTGAATCCGCCACTGAGAGGAATACACGCATGTCCGGAATTGTTGCCCAGCCTGTGGGCATCACGTCCCCGCCCATTGACGATCTGCTGGAGCACGTCGATTCCAAGTACGCGCTGGTTATTTTCGCCGCGAAGCGCGCACGACAGATTAACTCCTACAATCTGCAGCTTCAGCAGAACATGATCCAGTTCGTGGGTCCGGTCGTCGACGTGCAGCCGGATGAGAAGCCGCTGGCTGTTTCCCTGCGCGAGATCAACGAAGGCCTCCTGTCTCTCGAAGCAAACCCCGAGGCCTGACATGGCAACGATCGTCGTCGGAGTGACCGGCGGCGTCGCAGCCTTTAAAGCACCCATCGTGGTCCGTGAGTGTCAACGCGCGGGCCACGACGTGTATGTCACTGCGACGCGCGCGTCATTGGATTTCGTTGGCCGCTCCACCTGGGAGGGCATCACCTCCCGCCCGGTCGCAGTTGACATTGCGGGGGAGGGGCGCGCCGAGCACGTGGAGCTTGCTCGCCTCGCAGACCTCATCATCGTCGTTCCCGCGACCGCGAATTCTTTGGCGCGCCTCGCCGCCGGTTTCGCCGACGACATGGTCTCGCTGACGGTTCTCGCGTCTGACGCGCCCGTTGTCGTTGCCCCCGCGATGCACTCCAACATGTGGCTGGCACCCGCCACGCAGGCCAACGTCAAGACGCTTCGCGAGCGCGGTGTGCACGTCATCGATCCTGCGTCTGGCGCGCTCGGTTCTGGCGACAGCGGTGTCGGCCGTCTTCCTGAACCCGAGGAGATCGCTCGGGTGGCTCTCGACGTGCTTGATGCTCGCAACCGGGCGTCGAGCCCTCTTGCTGGCCGCACGGTCGTTGTCACCGCTGGCGGGACGCGCGAACCCATCGATCCGGTCCGTTTTTTGGGCAATCAGTCATCCGGCCGTCAGGGACTGGCGATTGCGTCGGCAGCGGCGCGAGCCGGCGCCTCAGTACGGGTGATCGCCGCGAACATCGAGTCGGCTCTCCTCGAGGCGCTGCCGACGGGCGTGCAGGTCACTCGCGTGGGGAGCGCCCTGCAGATGCGCGATGCAACGATCGATCAGGTGGCCGACGCCGATGCTCTCGTGATGACGGCAGCCGTTGCGGACTTTCGGCCCGAGGCCACCTCGGAGTCGAAGATGAAGAAGGACCCATCGACCGAGGACGCTCCGACGATCCGCCTGGTTCGTAACCCCGATATCCTCGCTGAAGTCGCGCACGGCGACCAGCGCCCGCCCCTCGTCGTCGGTTTCGCCGCGGAGACCGGCACCGACGAGGAGATTCTCGCCTACGGCGCTGACAAGGCTGCTCGAAAAGGTGCTGATTTCATTTGTTTGAACCGGGTGGGGGAGAGCGTCGGATTTGGCGACGTGCCCAACTATATTCGCCTCCTCGATGCAAGCGGCCACATCGCGGGCCGTTACGTCGGCTCAAAGGATGAGGTTGCCGCTCGTCTTGTCGGCCATATGGCTTCATTCCTTGATAATCTAAAGCAGTGAGTCAACAGCTTTTTTCTTCTGAGTCCGTTACCGAAGGTCACCCCGACAAGGTCTGTGACCGTATCTCCGATGCGATCCTCGACGCGCTGCTCGCCGCCGACCCTCGCTCGCGCGTTGCCGTCGAGACGATGGCGGCCACCGGCCTCATCCACATCGCCGGTGAGGTGACGACCGAGGCGTACGTTGAGATTCCTGAGATTGTGCGTCGTGAGATCCTGTCGATCGGCTACGACTCGTCGCGCGTTGGCTTCGACGGTGCCTCCTGCGGCGTTTCCGTGTCGCTGGACGGCCAGAGCCCCGACATCGCCGGCGGCGTTGATGAAGCCCTTGAAGTGCGCGGCTCCCAGGGCGGTGACCCGCGCGATCGTCTCGGCGCGGGTGATCAGGGCATCATGTTCGGTTACGCTTCTTCGGATACCCCGGATCTCATGCCCGCGCCCATTTGGCTGGCACATCGCCTGGCAAAGCGACTGACTGACGTTCGCAAGCAGGGCATCGTTGAAGGGCTGCGTCCCGACGGCAAGACTCAGGTGACCCTCGCGTACGAGGACGGTCGGCCGGTGGGTATCGACACGATCGTCGTGTCCACCCAGCACGACGAGGCGCTGTCGCAGTCGGCGATCGCTGACGCGGTGCGCGACAACGTCATCACCCCTGTCATCGAGGAGTCTGGTCTCGCGTTGGCGACCGGATCCATGACCACTCTTATCAACCCGTCGGGTCGCTTCGTCCTGGGCGGCCCCGCCGCGGACGCCGGCCTCACCGGTCGCAAGATCATCGTCGACACCTATGGCGGCATGGCCCGCCACGGTGGCGGCGCTTTCTCCGGCAAGGACCCGTCGAAGGTCGATCGTTCCGCCACCTACGCCGCCCGTTGGGTGGCTAAGAACGTCGTCGCCGCCGGCATCGCCAAGCGCTGCGAAATTCAGCTTGCCTACGCCATTGGACGTGCTCGCCCGATCGGCCTGTACGTCGACACCTTCGGGACTGCTTCGGCGCCCGAGGCACGCATCGCGGACGCCATCCGCGAGGTCTTCGACCTGCGTCCCCTCGGCATGATCGAAGACCTCGATCTGCTGCGTCCGATCTACCGCGAGACCGCCGCGTATGGTCACTTCGGCCGCGAGCAGTTCCCGTGGGAAGCGATCAACCGCGTCGACCAGCTCAAGGCTGCGCTCGCATGAGTGAGGCAGTGGAAGCCCAGGACTACCTGCCCTCGTACGAGACCGAGTCCGCTCGCCGCGCGTGGCGTCGGCGCACGAGCCTGGAGATGATCATTTCCGGCTCCATCGGCCTTGTCACGTCGTTTGTTCTCTCGATCGAAGCGTGGCAGCTGGCCGCTGACTCGTCAGCGCGCTTTGGCTGCGATATTTCGTCCGTACTGTCGTGTTCGACGGTCGCGCAGACGTGGCAGGCGCGCATCCTCGGCTTTCCTAACGCTTTCCTCGGCATCTTTTTCGAGGCCGTGGTTCTCGCTGTCTCCGTCGCTATTTTCGCGGGCGTGAAGTTCCCGCGCTGGTACATGCTCGGCACGAACCTGCTGTACACGATCGCACTGTTCTTTGCGTTCTGGCTGTTCGGGCAGTCGTATTTCATCATTCAGGTGCTGTGCCCGTGGTGCCTGCTCATCACCCTAACGACAACACTCGTGTTTGGTGGAATCACTCGCATCAATGTTCGCGACGGCGTCATCCCGGCACCCGAGGGGCTGCGCCGTCTTGTCGCTCAGGGCCTCGACTGGGCTCTGTGGGGCCTGATCGTTTTTGGCGTGCTCGCCATGGTGGTCGCGAAGTACGGTCTGAAGCTTCTCGGCTGAGAGCGGGACGCAGATGTGTGCGGGCCGTGATTCACTAGGATCATGACTTCCCAACAGGGCATGCTTGACGGTTTCGATCCGCCGCGGTCTCGGGCCGCGGACATCGCTCGTGTGCTCGTTGACGTCGATCTGCCCCACATGGATCGGCCGCTCGACTACGTTGTACCGGGCACGCTCATTGACGAGGCCGAGGTCGGCCGTGCAGTTCGTGTGCGGTTTTCCGGCACGCGCGCGGATGGATGGATCGTTGAGCGTACACGGCGCGACGTGCTTGACGATGCCGCGCAGATAGAATCCGTCGTCTCGTCGATCCCGGTACTGACGCCCGCTCTGTATGAGACTGCTCGTCGCATTGCCGCGCGTTTCCTCGCGACGACCTCCCAGGTGCTCTCGCTCGCGATTCCGCCGCGGCACGCGCGTGGTGAGAAGACCGTTGTCGAGGCGCACGAGTCGGCGTGGCCATCCGTCGCGGCTCCGACTATTTCCGAGGGCTGGGCTGCTTATTCTGCTGGGGAAGCGTTGCTTCACCGCCTTGCAGCCGGCCAGTCTCCGCGTGCAGTCGTCACCGCGTTGCGTCCCCGGATGCGCGCGTGCTTGTCGGATGCCGTCGCCGCCGCCGTTTCTTCGGGGCGCAGCGCCATTATCGTGACGGCGACCGGAGAGGACGCAGCGCGGTACGCACGTGTCCTCGAGGAGGACCTCGGTGTTCCCGTCGCCGTCACGGGCGGTGACGTGAGTCCCGAGGAGCGCTACCGCATCCACGTAGCCGCGACACTCGGGCGTCTTCCGATTGTGATCGGGACGCGCTCGGCTGCGTGGGTTCCGTGCGCGAAGCTGGGCCTCATCGTCATCTGCGATGACGGGGACGATCGATTGCGTGAGCGCCGTTTTCCTCGCTGCGATGTTCTTGATGTCGCCGTGCAGCGGTGCGCGGTGGAGGGAGCGGGACTCCTCGTAGCCTCACATGCGCGCTCGGTAAAGGCACAGGCACTCGTTCGTTCCGGCTGGGCTGTGAGCCTCGATCCCGTGCCCGACGCGCTGCGCGACGCGACTCCTCGCGTCCATCTGCATGGCCAGGCGGAAGCGGAACGTGAGGGAGCCAGCGGCCACATGCGCATTCCTCAGGCCGCGTTGCGTATGATCCGCCAGGGGCTTCGAGAAGGCCCCGTGCTCATCCAGGTCGCGGCCTCAGGGTATTGGCCCACGGTCGTCTGCCGGCGCTGCGGCGAACGTGCGCGCTGTCGTCATTGCTCCGGGCCTCTCGCTGTGGGCAGTGGGGGAGATGTGACCTGCTCGTGGTGCGGGCGTACCTCGCAGACGTGGCGGTGCCCGCACTGCTCCGGCACAGAGCTGCGCGCAGCTCGCGTGGGTTCGACGCGCACCGCCGAGGAGATCGCGCGCAACCTCCCGGACGCGTCGGTCCTCGAGTCGTCGGCAGCTCATCGGATCAGCCGTCAGCTTCCCGCACGTTCCACTGTTGTCGTTGCGACGCCGGGAGCTGAGCCGGACGTGGACGGTGGCTACGCCGCCGCAATCATTCTCGACGCCCACGCCCTAGCTGGCCGCACGGAGCTGTGGGCCCCGGAGGAAGCAGCCAGGCGGTGGCTCAACGCACTGTCTCTCGTCCGCCCAGGCCACCCCGGCCTCGTCGTCGGGACGATTCCCGATGCCCTGGGGCAGGCACTCGTGCGCTGGGCCCCCACCGACTATGCCGATCGTCTCTTGGATGAGCGCGAGGCCCTGGGCTTTTTCCCGGCCGCGACGATGGTTGCTCTCGATGGGCCGGCGGCTCAAGTCCGCCAGGTCGCCGAACAGGTCATTCGCGAGGGAGGGGCTGAGCTGGTCGGTACCGTCGTACGAGCCGCGACGCGTGAGGGCGAAGAAAACGAGGTGCGTACGCTGGTGCGAACCCCGTTGGCTGGGGCTGCGTCGATGCTCGCGGTTCTCACCGGTATTCGGCGCTCGCGCAGTGCCCGCAAGGTTCCGCTCGTGAAAATGAGCGTGAACCCACCCGAGCTCTTCTGAGTCAGGGCCTGCGCGGTGCCGTAAACTGGCGGCCGTGCGCATTATTTTTGCTGGTACCCCCGAGGCCGCAGTCCCTACGCTGCGGGCCCTGCTGTCGTCGTCCCACGAGGTCGCCCTCGTCATCACACGTCCGCCGGCTCGGCGCGGTCGCGGCAAGACGGTCTACCCGTCTCCAGTGGCGGAAGTAGCCGCCGAATTCGGTGTGGAACTGTTGGAGACAACGACGTTGAAGACCCCCGAGATCGTGCAGCGCATCGAGGACGTGCAGGCGGACCTCGGTGTTGTCGTCGCGTACGGCGGCCTCGTGCCCCCGAACGTACTGGTGATGCCCGCCCACGGGTGGGTAAACCTGCATTTCTCGGATCTGCCGAGGTGGCGTGGAGCTGCTCCGGTCCAGTGGGCGATTCGGCAAGGGGATGCGACGACCGCGTCCTGCGTGTTTAACCTCGAGGAGGGCCTGGATACGGGCGACGTCTATTCACGCATCGAGGTTCCGATCGTTCGCGAGAGCGCTGGCGAGCTACTCTCGTCCATGGCCGAGGCCGGCGCGGATCAGGTGCTCGGCGTTGTCGATGCGCTTGCCGATGGCAGTGCAACCGCGACTGCGCAGTCGGCGGAAGGCGTGACGCACGCGCGCCGCCTCGAGCACGTCGACGGCTACGTGTCGTTCACGCACGACGCCGAACACGAGGACCGCATCATTCGTTCCGTGACGCCCAATCCTGGTGCCTACACGGTGGTGCCGGGCGGGGCCCGCATGAAGCTCGACAAGGCAACGCCTGTGGACCGTGACGATCTGGCTCCCGGGCAGCTCGAGGTGACGAAGAAGCAGGTGACCGTCGGGTGCGCAAGCGGAGCCCTCGTGCTCGGCAAGGTCGCCCCGGCCGGCAAGTCCTGGATGGACGCGGCCGCCTGGGCGAGGGGAGCGCGTCCGTCCCAAGACCTGCGCCTTGGGGGGGAGCTGGAGGCTGAGCGATGAGCGAGAGGCGTTACGCGGACGGTTACCGCAAGCTGCGCAAGGCCGATGAGCCTCGTCGTATCGCATACGACGTCCTTCACGAAGTCGCGACTGAGGGTGCGTTTGCGAACATCATTTTGCCGAAGGCTTTGCGTCAGGCACGGCGCGACGGTCACTTCTCCGATCGGGATGCTGCCTTCACCTCCGAGCTCGTCCACGGCACGCTGCGCGCGATTGGCCGCCTTGATTGGGTCATTTCGCGCCACATCGATCGTCCGCTTGCCGATCTCGATCCGCGCGCGCTTGTCATCCTGCGCATGGGCGCCCACCAGCTCCTCGACATGCGCGTGCCCGATCACGCGGCTGTTTCGGCCACCGTCGATGTCGCCCGAGAGCACCTGACGGATGGCCCCGTCCGTTTCGTGAACGCCGTCCTTCGCTCGATCACCCGTGAGGACCCTTCGGAGCGTGAGGCAGCCATGGATGCCATTGCGGACGAGGATGAGGCTCTTGGCGTGCGCTACTCACACCCGGCATGGATGGTCGCTGCGTTCCGTGACGCCCTCAAGGCCCACGGTTACCCCACGGATGAGCTTCTCGATGTTCTCGAGGCTGATAACGAGGTTCCCACGGTCACTCTGGCGGCCCGCCCGTCTGTGATGAGCGTCGACGAACTCGCTGACGAGGCCGAGGATATTCTCGACACGCGCGTCGCCTTGGGCGCTGTCTCCCCTTATGCAGTACTTCTCGAATCCGGTGACCCTGCGCGCCTTCCCTCAATTCGTGACGGCCGCTCCGGCGCCCAGGATGAGGGCTCGCAGCTCGCCGCCCTCATCGCCGCATCTGCACCGCTCGAAGGTGGCCCAGACGAGCGGTGGCTCGACCTGTGTGCGGGTCCCGGCGGCAAGGCCGCGCTTCTCGCCGGACTCGCGGCCGACGCAGGTGCGCGCGTGACCGCCAACGAGGTGCACCCGCACCGTGCCCGCCTCGTGGAGCGGACGACGCGCCAGTTCGACTCCATCGAGGTCGTGAGCGGCGACGGTCGTACCTTTGGTGGGGGACGCAGCGCATGGCCGCTCGGTTCGTTTGATCGTGTCATCGTCGACGCACCCTGCTCGGGCATGGGGTCGATGCGGCGACGCCCCGAGTCCCGCTGGAACCGCACGCCCGAGGACGTGCAGGAGCTCACCGTCCTCCAGCGCGAACTGCTCGATCGGGCGGTCGCGCTGACACGCCCCGGCGGCGTTCTCACCTACATCACGTGCTCCCCGCACGCGGCTGAGACGCGTGAACAGGTCGAGCGCCTGCTGAAGGCTGGCGAGGTCGAGCTGCTTGACACCGTGGCTCTCGCAAACGAGTGCGCACCTGAGGCGCTGGACACGCCGGAATCTGCGGGCGTCATTGCGGGCTTCGGCGGTCGGACGCTCCAGCTATGGGACCACCGTTTCGGCACGGATCTTATGTTTGTAGCCTGCCTGCGAAGGCGCTAGCATGTGCGTTATGAACGCCACAATTAGCCCGTCGATTCTCAACTGCGACATCGCCGACCTACGCGGTGAGCTCACGAAGATCGCAGGAGCGGACATCGCACACGTCGATGTCATGGACAACCATTTCGTCCCCAATCTCTCGTGGGGTCTGCCCGTCGCGGAGGCTGTCGTCAAGTCCGGTATTCTCCCGGTCGACGCGCACCTCATGATCGAGGACCCGGATCGTTGGGCTCCACAGTACGCGGAGGTCGGTTGTGAGTCCGTCACCTTCCACGCAGAGGCCGCGGCAGCGCCGCTGCGCCTGGCCCGCGAGCTGCACCGCATCGGTGCGCGCGCCGGCCTGGCTCTCAAGCCCGCGACAGACATCGCGCCATTCGTGGACATCCTCAACGAGTTCGACATGATCCTCATCATGACGGTCGAGCCCGGTTTCGGCGGCCAGTCCTTCATTGAGCAGATGATCCCGAAGATCGAGCGCACTCGCGCCGCGATCAACGCCGCGGGGCTGCAGGTATCGATCCAGGTCGATGGCGGCATTTCCCGCGCCACTATCGAGCGCGCGGCCGAGGCCGGTGCCGACAACTTCGTCGCCGGTTCCGCGGTCTTCCGTGCGGAAGATGCTCATCGTGAGGTTGAGGCGCTGCGCGAGCTCGCCAACGCCCACTCGCACTGACCGCACAACTTTTCTGGCGGCCGGAACGGGACGAGATCCCGCCCGGCCGCCCTTTTTCTTTCATAGCGGATACGCCTCGCGCGGTGCGCGCGCCGGTGGCACAATGGCACACGAGTACTCCGGGGTCGGTGAAAGTCCGAACCGGCGGTGATAGTCCGCGACCCGCCCTCACAGAACGAGGGCGGTTGAGCCGGTGAAATTCCGGAACCGACGGTGAAAGTCCGGATGGGAGGAGTGCATGAGGCGCATCCGTGCGTCTGCTGTGCTGCGCGTACCCCCGGTGTCGGAAAGTCAGTCGTGGCAATTCGGAACAAGCCCCGCGGTGCGCTCACCGTTGCGGCACCGATCATCTTTCTCGCCCTTATGTTGGCGGGATGGTGGCTGACGACGACGTTGACCGGCATCGAAGCCTGGCGTCTACCCGATCCGTTTGCTGTTACCCGAAAAGGTGTGGCGTTGCTCCAGCGCCCCACGACCTGGCGCCAGATTGCGGTGACGGGAGGCGAGGCTATCGCGGGGTGCGCGCTCGGAACGGTCGTTGCGCTGCCGTTAGCGTATGCGATCTACCGCTGGCGGCTGTTGGCCGCGGCGGTGGAACCCTTCCTTGGGGCAACCCAGGCGTTGCCCGCCATCGCAATCGCCCCCATTCTCGTCCTGTGGGTCGGATACGGCATCACACCGGTCATCGTGCTGTGTGCGTTGATGGTGTTTTTCCCGATCCTTGTGTCCACTGTCGTCGGCTTGCGTCATATTGATCGCGAGTTGCTCGAGGCTGCCGCACTCGACGGCGCAACGGGTTGGACGATGGCCGTACACATGGAGCTACCTCTCGCTGCTCCCGCCATTCTGGGCGGCTTGCGTAACGGGTTCGCTCTGTCTGTCACGGGCGCAGTCGTGGGGGAGATGGTCATGGGAGGGTCCGGGCTCGGGCAGGTACTCACTCAAATGAGAAGCAACGTGGACACCGCCGGCATGTTCGTCGTTATCGCGATCCTGTGCGTCATGGCGACGATTCTGTACGTCATCGTGTACCGGATCGAGCGGTCGAAGCGTTACGCCATCACGCAGTGAAGGAGACATCCCTTGAAGCTTTCCACTATCGTTCGCGCGACCGTTATCGGTGCCAGCGCCTCGCTGGCTCTGGGCGCTTGCACGGTCGGTCCGGGCGCTACGCAGTCGGGCGCATCCTCGCAGGGCGCCTCGGACGTGACGATCGGCCTGACCTACATTCCGAACGTGCAGTTTGCCCCCGTCTACGTCGCGGATTCTCAGGGGCTGTATAACGACGCTGGTATCACGCCCACCGTTCGTCATCATGGCTCGGACGAGGGGCTGTTCACGGCGCTTCTCGCCGGTCAGGAGGACGTGGTCATTGCCTCCGGCGACGAGGCCGCGGTGGCTGCCTCGCAGGGCCTGGACCTCGTGTCTATCGGCCAGTATTACGCGACCTACCCGGGAAGCGTCATCGTCCCGGCCTCGTCGTCCATCACGAGCCTCGCGGACCTGGCTGGAAAGAACATTGGCATCCCCGGCGAGTACGGTTCGAGCTACTACGCAACTCTCGCCGCCATCAAGGCCGGTGGCCTACAGACCTCCGACGTGACAATCTCGTCGATCGGCTACACGCAGCAGGCGGCCCTCGCGGCTGGACAGGTGGACGCAGTCGTTGGCTTTACCAACAACGACGCGGTGCAGATGAGGCTGGCGGGCATCGACATCCGGGAGATCCCACTCGATGGCGCCTCAACTCCGCTGGTGGCGGCCTCGATTATCACGACGCGCGAGTGGGCACAGGCCCACCCGGATGCGGCACGCGCGGTCGTGTCTGCAACCACCGAGGCGATGAACACGATCGCTGCCGATCCCCAGGTCGCGATCGACGCGACGGCCAAGTGGGACACGTCGCTCAGTGACGAGACCTCGCTGGCCGCAGCGAACGCCGTTCTCGCTGCGACTGTTCCGCTGTGGCTCGGGGATGACGCGCGCGCCGACGGAGTGCAGGATCTCGCCACGTGGTCGTCGATGGTGTCGTTCCTGAGCTCGATTGGTGTTCTTGAGGGGGATGTCGATCCGAGCGTCATCGTGAGCAACGAGTACGCGAACGCGGCTGATACCGAATCTTCCCAGTCCTAAACGGTGCGCCGTATGCTCGGGACGCGCGCGTTTCGCGTAGGGTAAGCGGGTGAGTACCGCCGTCAACGCTAACGTGCGCGTCCTTGAGCTTTTTGTTGAGCTCCTGGGCGCGCGTCCGGGGCGCACGAAGGCGCAATTGCGTACCCTTCCCGGGTATCAGGGGCTTGCGGACGACGCGTTTGAGACGCAATTCCAGCGCGATAAGGACGCACTGCGTGATGCGGGTGCCCACATGACGATTCGGTCGGGGGAGCGCTACAGCATCGCGTGGGATTCGTTTGCGCCCGGCATCGAGGTCACCAGTGCTGACCGCGCTCTGATGTCACTGGCTGCACGCGCGTGGGATAGCAGCGAATTTTTCGCCGACGCTATCGATGCGAAGGCCGCTGCAGCTTCCTCCGACGACGTTTCCGCTCCCACGATTCGCCTGGGTCTCACCGGCCTCGGCGCTGCCACCGTGTTGTCGCAGGCCATTCGCGAGCGGCGCGTGGTGTGTTTCGAATACCCGGGCTCACGCGAGCTTACTGAGCGTTCCGTCGAGCCGTGGGCTCTGTCGGTGCAGGGCCGGGCATTGTACCTGTGGGGTTGGGATCTCGACCGCGGCGGCGAACGCACTTTCCGTGTGTCGCGCATACGCTCGCAGATTTCCTTTCTGGGCGAGCCGGGCGACGCTTCGCTTCCACCCGAGGGGGCGGCGTTTCCTCGCGTATCATCGTTCGTCTCTCCCGTCGTCCACGTGCGCGCGGACTCCACCGCACGCACGCTTCTCCACGGCTACGAGGCCGGGACATCGTCTGAGGAGCACGTTTCGCCTCGGCACGGCTGGGAACGTATCGCACTTGAAGGCGCAGAGATGGGAACATGGATCGGCCGCCTTCTTCCGTTGGCTGCCGACGTGGTTGTCGTCGCACCCGAGCCCCTGCGACACACAATGCTGACGCGCCTGCGCGCGGCCGCCACGTGGGGTGAGGGCGATGCCTGAGAACGTTCAACTGGCCGTTGTCCGGCTTGCTTCGATGGTGGCGTGGATGAGTGATCATCCCGGCACGACCGTCGATGAGATCGCCGCGCATTTCCATCGCACTCGCCGACAGGTGCGTCGTGACATCGAGTATCTCGCGTCCGTTGGAGATTCACTGCCCGGCGCGTCTTTCGAGCTCGATTGGGACCTCTACGAGCAAGAACAGCGCGTGTCACTGCGCTCAACGCTGGGTGCCTCGGCACCGCTGCGTCTGTCAACGCTTGAGGCACAGGCACTTCTCATCGGCCTGTCTGCGATGACTCCGTTGCTCGGCAAGGAACTTTCCGCGCATGTTCCGCACGCAGCCCTCGTCGTCTGCGCGCTCGGCGGCCTGAAAGAGACCGACGCCGAACAGCACGTGGAAGCGATTCCCTCTCTGGCATCGTCGAGCGCGAGCCTTGAGACCCTGCGCGATGCGCTCCTGCGCGAAGAACGAGTGTCTTTCACCTACGTGTCCGCTTCGGGCGTTTGCACGCGCCGCGTCGTCGACCCCTGGTCGCTCGAGGCGAGCGCAAGCGGCTGGCTCCTGCGCGGCTGGTGCACTCGCGCGGGGGAAGCGCGCAGCTTCGCGGTCGCCTCGATCAGCGACGTGCGCGGCGAGGGGCCGCGCATCGAGGAACCGCGCCGCGTGCGCCATGATGCGCCCACCTGGACGCTCGACGTCGATCGCGATGCCCGTTGGATCGCCGACGAATACGACGGCCGCATTATCGCCGAGCTGGATGGCGGGGGAGCGCGCATCGCCCTGCCTGTCTGGAACGAACAGTGGGGCCTGAGCCTCCTCATTGACGTCGCCCCACACCTGCGCGCTGTCACACCGGATATGCGCGACGAAGCCGCACGCCGTGCGCGCTCAGTTTTGTCGATCTGGACCCGAGAGGATGCATCGTGAGCCCCAAACGACGTCGACACCGCACCCGGGACGCTGAGCACGTAGGCCGCCGCGAGGAGGAAGTCGGCCTCGGCGTGGGTAGCGCAGCCCAGCGCTACGCCGCATACAAGGCCGAAGCACAGGCCGCCTCGTCGCTACGCGCACGCTGGGTCTTAACGCTGAGCTTCACCCCGGACCCGTTCCAGATCCAGGCACTCGACGCCGTCGAGGCCGGCAGCTCCGTCCTCGTTGCCGCACCCACAGGTGCCGGAAAGACGATCGTCGGACAGTTTGGCGCTTACGTCGCCCTCGAGCAGGGAATGCGCGCGTTCTACACGACGCCAATCAAAGCGCTGTCCAACCAGAAGTACTTGGAGCTGTGCGACCTGTACGGCGCGCACAACGTCGGCCTGGCGACCGGAGACACGTCGGTGAACTCCGGTGCCCCGGTCGTCGTCATGACGACAGAGGTCCTGCGCAACATGATCTACGCGGGAGCACCCCTGCGCGACCTGGGCGTCGTCATTCTCGACGAGGTCCATTACCTGGCGGATAAGATGCGTGGCCCGGTGTGGGAGGAAGTGATCATTCACCTGCCCGCACACGTCGCGATCATCGCGCTGTCGGCCACGGTGTCGAACGCCGAGGAATTCGGCGCGTGGATCCGGGAAGTTCGTTCCACCTGCGAGATCATCGTTTCCGAAAAGCGCCCGGTCCCGCTCTACCAGCACATGATTGTCGGCGAGGACATTTTTGACCTGTACGCGCCGACTGGAAAGGGAAAGCTCAATCCCGAGCTCGTGGCCGCGACGCGGGACTCCGGGATGCGCGGCGGGCGCGGCTCGCGCTCGTGGAACCGCGAGGTCCGCGTACGGCGTGAATCGCGTCCCTCGACGCTGATTTCTCTCGATCGCGCTCGCCTGCTACCAGCCATCACGTTCATCTTCTCGCGGGCAGGATGCGAGGATGCGGTGCGCCAGATCCTCTCCACGCGCATTACGCTGACGACCCGCTCGGAGGCCGCCGAGATCGAGACCTACGTGGATGAGGTCATCGCGCTTCTTCCTCCTGAGGATGCCATCGTCCTTGGCGCCGAGGCGTGGAAACGCGGCCTCATGCGCGGCATTGCCGCACACCACGCCGGCATGCTGCCTCTCATGAAGGAGAGCGTCGAACACCTGTTTTCGCGCGGTCTCGTCAAGATGGTGTACGCAACCGAGACGCTCGCGCTCGGTATCAATATGCCCGCGCGCACGGTCGTCATTGAATCGCTAACGAAGTGGAATGGCTCGGCGCACGTCTCCCTGTCCGCCGGCGAGTACACGCAGCTCTCAGGACGCGCGGGGCGCCGCGGTATCGACACCGAAGGGCACGCGGTCGTCTCGCATCGTGGGGGAGTGGCACCCGAAGAGGTCGCCGCCCTCGCGTCGAAGCGCACGTACCCGTTGATTTCTGCGTTCACTCCGACGTACAACATGGTTGTCAACCTGCTCGCGCGCTCGACGCGCGCCCAGACTCGCAAGGTACTGGAGTCTTCTTTTGCGCAGTATCAGGCCGATTCCGCTGTCGTCGCACTCGCGTCGCGCCTTTCCGACCTGGAGGCGCAGCGCGACGCGACGGTCGAGGATCTATCGTGTTCGCACGGAGATGTTCGCGAGTATTTGACGCTGCGCGACCAGTTGGGTCAGGCGGAGAAGTCTGGTGCGCGTGCGCGCAAGCGCGAGGCGCGAGATGAATCGCGCCGCGTTCTGTCCTGCGTGCGCCCGGGCGACGTCCTCGCACTGACTCGTGGCCGCAAGACACGCCTGTGCGTCGTCGGGGCGAAGGACACCAGCGCCTCGGGCAGGGCCCAGGTCTCGGTGATCGGGGAGGATGCCGCGTGGAGGGCGCTGGCCCCCGAGGACGTGCGCGGCGCAATTGCTGTCGTCGGACACATGTCCATTCCCGGCGGCTCTGCGCTGCGGCGCACGAAGGAGCGCACGCGCATCGCCGGGGAGCTTCGCTCAGGCGCTGCCAAGGGCTTGTACGAGGTCCCTGCAGATTCCACGCAGGCCTCCGATCCGATCTCGGCACTGCGCGTTGCGATGCGTCAGCATCCGGTTCACCGCTGCCCGCACCGCGAGGAGCACGCTCGTGCGGGTGCCCAGTGGACTCGCCTGGCACGCGAGATCGATCGTCTCCGTTCGTCCATCGACTCCCAGACGGGTTCCGTGGCCGCCCAGTTCGACCGCGTCTGCGCGGTCCTCGAACGTCTCGGCTTTTTGGCCGGAGATGAGGTCACGGACTCGGGTCAACGCTTGCGCCGAATCTTCGGTGAGCGCGACCTGGTGGTGGCCATGTCGATGAATGAGGGCACGTGGAATGAGCTCGACGAGGCGGAGCTCGCGTCGATGGTGTCAGCGCTCGTCTACGATTCTCGTTCCGACGACGATGCGCAGCAGCTGGCTCCTGCGGGTGTGGGAATCCGGCTGCAGGAAGCATGGCATGAGAGCCTGGCGACCTTGGAGCGCGTGCATCGCGTCGAAAAGGCCTGCGGCTGCGACCTGACCCCGATCCTTGACGCCGGCCTGATGGCTGCCACGCTTGCGTGGGCGCACGGCTCGACGCTGGCTACGGCGATTGACGCTACGCCGATCCAGGCCGGAGACTTCGTCCGCTGGATGCGTCAGGTCATGGACTGCCTCGGTCAGATCGCGTCGGCGTCGTCCAGCGGCGAGCTGACGCGCAAAGCCGAAGCCGCGAAGGACCGCATCGGTCGCGGTATCGTTGCGTGGTCGACGATTTGAGACACCCGGAGGGCTCGTGGGGTATCAGCACATCTTCCAGCGCGCATCGTTTGCACACGTGTGCGGCGATTCAATCATCGCCGCGATCGCCGGTCTCGCGCTGTATGCGTCGTTTCCACCCGTGGGCTGGTGGTGGCTATCGGTGCCTGCCCTCGCCCTGTTTGTGTCGCGCATTGACGAGGCCAGGGCCCCGCGTGCGCTGACAGTGACGTTCGTATTCGGCATGAGCTTCTGGGTTCCTCTCATCGACTGGATTCCGCTGGCCGTTGGCACAATGCCCCCGTGGTTCGTTCTCGCGCTCGTGCAAACATTCTTCTTCATGGGCTGGGTAGTCTTTGCACGCTGGACCCAGCTGTGGCGGTGGGCGCGCGGTCCCCTCGTCCAAGCTTTCTTGTTCGCACTGACCTGGGCCGGCGTCGACGCTGTTCGCTCGCGCTGGCCGTGGTCGGGCTTCCCGTGGGGCTCCGTTGCCTTGCCTCAGGTGGATTCGCCGCTCGGGCATCTCGCGCCTTACGGCGGAACGACGCTTATCACCGCAGTCGTCGTCTTTCTTGCCGTTCTTGTCCGCCGAGCTTTCGCGGCACGCGATGCCGCCGTGGTGCGCGAGCATTGGTTCTCGCGCCCGGCGCTGGCTGTCATCGTCGCCGCCATATACGTTGCCCCTATCGTCATTTCACTGCCTAATCAGGCGGAGAACGGCATGTTGCGCGTCGGCGTGGTCCAGGGCGATATTGCGCTGCCCGGGGCCGAGGCGTACAGGCGCGAGGGGGAGGTGACCGATAACAACGTGCGTGCGTCCCTCACGCTCGCGAGTTCACCGCAGGTCATTGATCGTCCGGTTGATATCGCGCTCTGGGGCGAGGGTTCCGTCGATCGCGATCCGCTTGCATTCCCCGCAATCGGTCAGGCCGTCGATTCGGCGGCCACGGCGCTCGATGCGCCGATCCTGATCGGCTACACGAACCTGAACGAGCGCGACCGCGTAAAGAACTGGCTGGCGGTGTGGGAGCCTGGCACTGGCATGGACGAGGCCGCCCGCTACTCCAAGCACGTTCCCGTTCCCTTTGGGGAGTTCATTCCTTTCCGGGATGTCATTGCTTCGTTCGCGACAGAGGTTGCTCAGGCCAGTAAGGACATGGAAGCGGGGGAGGAGCCTCCCCTGATGACGGTTCAGGCGCGTGACGGGCGTAGCGTTCCCCTGGCTGTCGGTATTTGTTTCGAGGCGGCATACCCCCTCGTGATCGGCGATGGTGTTGCACGTGGTGGGCAGGCCATCGTTGTCCCGTCGAACAACTACCATTTCCGCTCGTCCGGCGAGTCCGCGCAGCAGGGCCAACTTTTGCGCATGCGCGCAATCGAGTATTCGCGCAGCGCCGTTCAGGCTTCAACGACTGGCCACTCGTACGTGATTCGTCCCGACGGCTCGATTCTCGCCAGCACGGGTACCGAGGAGGCGGCAACGCTCGCTGCCGACATCCCACTTCGGTCCTCGCAGACGTTGACAGCTTCGGCAGGGGAGAGCATTCCACGTGCCGTGATGGTGGCAACGTTGGTCATTGCGATTCTCACCACCGCAACAGTTATCGGACAAAGAATCAGGGCGTCAGCGCGCGCCAGACGTGCGTCCGACCACTAAATTCGGCAAGATGTGACTCATGACTGAATCGGTATCCTTCTCTCCATCGCCGTCCGGCGACCATACCCTGATCGTTATTCCGACGTACAACGAGATGTCGACGCTGCCGACAATTCTGGGCGACATCTGGGCGAACGTGCCGGACGCGCACGTGCTCATCGTCGACGATTCGTCGCCCGATGGAACGGGGGAGTGGGTCGATACCCGACGGGAGAGCGAGGAGCGTCTGCACGTCCTTCATCGCCCTGCGAAGTCTGGGCTTGCCACCGCGTACGTCGACGGCATGGGCTGGGGTATCGACCACGGATATCCGTTCATTCTCCAGATGGATGCGGATGGCTCACATCGTCCCGTCGATCTGCCGAAGCTACTGAGCCGCATGGCTGGCCCAGATCGTCCCGACCTGGTCATCGGTTCACGTTGGGTGCCCGGCGGTACCATCAACGGATGGTCGGCGAAGCGCGTCGCTCTGTCCAAAGCGGGCAATTATTATGTCCGTTTGTGTCTGGGCACGCCCGTGCGCGATGCGACGGCAGGCCTACGCCTACACCGAGCATCTTTCCTGCGCGAACATGAGGTTCTCGGTCGGGTAGCGACGACAGGATTCGGGTTCCAGGTCGAAATGACCGAACTCGAGCGGTCGCTGGGCGCGACCATCGCCGAGGTTCCGATCACCTTCGACGAGCGTATGGCCGGCGAATCGAAGCTCGACTCGTCGATTTTCGTCGAGGAACTCGTGATGGTAACGAAAGGCGGCCTGAGCCGACTGGCCCAGGCCGCGCGACGGATGCTACCGAAGCGTTAGCCCTTGCGGTACGATCCCTCGGGACGCAGGCGGCCCTCGCGATACTCGGTTAGCTGCTCGGTCAGAACGACCTCGAGTTCCTCGATCGAGCGGCGCTCAAGCAGCATGTCCCAGTGGGTGCGCTGCGGCTTAACAGGCTTGTTTTCCTCATCGTCGACGGTCTCGCCGATGAGCTCGGCCGCCTGGCCGCACTTGCATTCCCACGTCGCAGGCGCGGTGGCCTCGCTGGACAGCGTCACCTCGAATTCGTGACCGTTAGGGCACGCGTAACGGACGACGAAACGATCGGCGAAAACAACGCCGTCCTCAGACTCGAGGGACTTCGCACCGATCTGCATGCCACGCAGTGCGCGGTCAGCCATAACAGCCTCCTGAACAAAAGAATGAAACGGGTCCATTCTATCTGACACGTCAAGCGGAATGCTCCATCGACCTCGTCTCAACCCCACCCCACGATCCGATAATGTACATTATGTCCGTTTTTCTTTATCGACCGCCCTCCGACCACGCGGTACAGTTGCAGTCATGACAACGGACCTACACTCGCCCTCCCTGAGGCCCTCTGCCTTTCGTGAGATCGCCGTACTCTCATTGGCTTGCTTGGCATACTCGGTCCTGTCGTTCCTTGCCAAGGCACCCAAATCCGTCGCTGTCGCGCACGCACACGACGTTGCAGCTTTTGAGTCCCGGTTCGGACTGTTTATTGAAGGCTCGGCGAACACCTGGCTGAGTGCTCATCCACTGCTCGCATCTGCCGCATCCGCTCAGTACGCAGTGTCATTTTTAGCAATGACCGGTTTCGCCTTGGTTGTCCTTTGGCGCAAGGCTCCCACCCACTACCGCAGTGCGCGGTGGACTCTCGTCATCATGACTATCGGCGCGCTCATCACCTACTGGACCTATCCCCTGGCTCCCCCGCGCCTCGTTCCCGATCTCGGCTTTGTCGATGAGGTCGCCGAGCACACGTCCGCATATTCCCAGCTGTTTGGCACGCTTGCGAACCCCTACGGAGCCATGCCATCGATGCACACGGGTTGGTCCATATGGGTCGCATTCATGCTTGGCATGTACGTGTGGCGCTCGTGGTGGGCGCGACTGATTCTCGCCGCCCACCCCGTTGTAACCATCGTGACAATCGTCGCAACGGCTAATCATTATGTGGTTGACGCCATTGCCGGATGTGTGTACTTCCTTCTCGCCTGGCTCTTTGTCACCATTGTAAACAGAGCCTTACTGGGGAATGTGCGAACGCCCGGCGAGATGTCCTAGGAGCTCCCCAAATTAAACGCTAGTGTGGGTGCCATGAGACTCGGAGTTGATTTTGGCACCACAACCACTGCGATCGCTATTGTTGATCGGGGGAACTACCCGATCGTCTCTTTCGTCAACAATCATGACGATACGGTCGATTTCGTTCCGTCCATCATCGCTCTTGACGGCGATCGCCTCATCTACGGGTTCGATGCTGAGGATGCCGCCAGGGGCGGTGCTCCTCACCTGCGTTCTTTCAAGCGTCTGCTGTCTGATCCGTCGGTGACTGACACGTCCACGCTGCGCCTAGGCAATCACAGCATTTCGATTCTCGACGTGCTGACGGGTTTCCTCAGCTACGTCGCGCACCAGCTGCGCACGAACTCTTCCATCGCCTCGCTGCCCGATTCGGAGCCGCTCGAGGCTCTCGTCGGCATTCCAGCGCATGCGTGGTCGGCGCAGCGCTTTCTTACCCTTGAGGCCTTCCGCCGCGCGGGCTGGGATGTGCTCGCGATGGTCAACGAACCGTCCGCTGCGGGCTTCGAGTACACGCATCGCCACGCTGGCACCCTCAATTCCAAGCGCACTGCAATCCTTGTCTACGACCTGGGTGGCGGTACCTTCGACGCTTCTATCGTTTCCGCCACGGGCACGCTCCACGAGGTCATGGGATCGCGCGGCCTCAACATGGTCGGCGGCGACGATTTCGACGTCGTACTCGCCACCCGCCTCGCAGCGGCTGGCGGCACCGACTCCGGCAAGCTCGGCGACAAGGCGTGGGACCGTCTCATCGAAGACTCACGCGACGCGAAGGAGACCCTCTCGCCCTCGACGAAGTTCATCACCGTACCCGTCGACGGAAAGCCCGTGACAATTCCCGTCACGGACTTCTACGAGGCCGCCACTCCCCTCGTCGATGCGACGATCGAGGCCATGGAACCCCTCTTGGTGCCCGACGCGTCAGGCGTTGGTCAGCTGGGCGGCGATATCGCTGGCCTGTACGTCGTGGGCGGTGGCTCGCAGCTGCCGCTGGTCGCCCGCATCCTCCGTTCGCGCTTCGGCCGCCGCGTGCACCGCTCCCCACACACGGCAGCCTCGACCGCGATCGGTCTGGCCATCGGCGCCGATCCCGAGGCCGCGTACACAGTGCGCGAACAGCTCTCTCGCGGCGTCGGCGTCTTCCGTGAGCGCGAGGCTGGCTCGTTCATCTCATTCGACACGCTCCTTGAGCCGAACACTGAGCTTGCTCCAGGTGAGACCCTGACGATCAAGCGCCGCTACCGCGCCGCGCACAACATCGGCTACTTCCGCTTCGTCGAGTATTCGTCATTCGACGAGGCAGGGGTGCCCCGCGGCGACCTGCAGCCCTACGGCGAGGTCATCGTTCCATTCGATCCCGCCCTGCGCCACTCCGATATTGACCTCTCGACCGTTCCCGTCGTTCGTACCGAGGATGGCCCCCTTATCGAAGAGTCCTACATCGTCGACGAAAACGGCATGGTCACCGTGGAAATCACGGACCTGGAGGCCGACTACACCGTGACACGCCCTCTCGGACGGCGTTAATCGCGCGGGCGGTGCTCACCTATCAATAGGTGTGGGGTCCAGGCACGATGCCTGGACCCCACACCTACGTTGAAGACGCGTGTCAGGAAGCGGAAAGCTTCGACCGACGACGCTCGGCGAGCTCGTCGACGAACGCAGGCTCGGAGCGCTCAAGCGGCAGCTCCGCGAGCGAGCCCTCGACCTCGCGCCAGACGCGGCCGACGGCGATGCCGAAGACGCCCTGTCCTCCCTGAAGGAGATCGATGACCTCATCGGTGGAGGTGCACTCGTAGACCGAAGCGCCGTCGCTCATCAGCGTGATAGACGCAAGGTCATCCACTCCCCTGTTCTGCAGCGACGACACGGCAACGCGAACCTGCTGGAGAGAAACACCGGCGTCCAGGAGCTTCTTGACGACCTTGAGGACGAGAATGTCACGGAAGGAGTAGAGACGCTGCGAGCCAGAGCCGCGCGCGGCGCGGATCGACGGCTGCAGGAGACCGGTGCGAGCCCAGTAATCGAGCTGACGGTACGTAATACCAGCCGCACTGCACGCAACAGGGCCGCGATAGCCCACCTCGTCTGTGTCGAGACCCTCGAGGGGATCGCCGAACAGCATGCCTTGCCGGCTTGCGGCGTTCGCTTGTGCGCTCACTCGGGGGCTCCTTGCAGGTAATACGTGATGAGAACAGGACTACGGTAGGCCACGAGCGACGCTCGGTCAATGACCGACCCGGCGAGTCTAACCTTCATGTTGAGCATGAGACTTAGTCCCCATCCTCAGCCAGCGATGATACCGCCACCGCCAGCATGTCCCGATGCAACTCGGCAAACAGGTCGCCCAGTTCGATAGCACGGGCACGCGCACGCTCCCGGTCCGCACCACGGCCTCGTCCCCTCTGAGAAGAAACCGTCTGATCGATGATATCGGCACTGCGTTCCGCGCCCTGACGGACTCCGCGCAGCACCCGAACATCCACTCCCGCAGACTCGAGACGCGCGATCGTGGACACGGCCTGCACGCAGCGGGAAGGGAAATAACCGGCCAGGTCCGGAGTGATCAGCCCCAGCCGCGCATAGCGCTCGAGAGTGTCCATATCGACGCCCGTCAGGTCCGAGAGGTCCGCCGCTGGAATGGCCCGACGGCCCCCCAGCGACACCGTCTGTCCCTCTGAAGAAACGACCTGCGCGACACGACGGCGCACGGGCTCATGACCGGCATCGAGCGCATCAAGCTGCCCGCGAATCACACTCAGCGGAGTGAAAGAATCGCGCTGCTCCGTCAGGACGTAACGCAGTCGCTCAACGTCTGCCGCCGAATACTTGCGGTACCCGGATCCGGTGCGAGCGGGCGAGACGAGGCCTTCACTCTCCAGATAGCGAACCTTCGACAGCGAAATCGCAGGGAACTCGGCTTTCAGCGCATCAACGACGCGGCCGATCGACAGCTCGGGCGAATGGTCCGCATCATGCGGCCACGAGGCCACCTCCTGAGCGGAAGCAACCTCGTGACGACGTGCAAGAGCTGCGCACACGTCAGGCCTGCTTGGTCGACGGCTGGTAAGTCAAACGATACTTGCCGATCTGCACCTCGTCGCCCGCGTGCAACTCGATCGAATCGACGCGCTCACGGTTCACGTACGTGCCGTTCAGCGAGCCGGAATCGCGCACGATGTGGCCGCCGTTCGAGGCAATGAACTGGCAGTGCTTGCGCGAGACCGTCACGTCATCCAGGAAAATATCGGCCTTGGGCGAACGACCGGCGTTCGTCACCTCGGGATCAAGGAGGAAGCGCGCGCCCGTGTTGGGGCCACGCTGGACAATCAGGAGTGCGGAGCCGGCAGGCAACGCCTCGACGGCCTCGCGATCGCGAGCAGACAGGGCAACGGGAGCATCTTCGACGTCCTCCGTCACAGGCGCGAGGCCGAAGATGGAGGTTGCGGTCGGGTCAAACGGCTGGTTGTCGGACATTGTGCGCTCCAAACGATCATTTCAGGGACTGGATTAAGTGTAAACGTTCACCATCCGACAAGCGCGGGCACGGTGGCTCCCCCGCCGATTATACGGGAGGACTTCACTGGTAGGTTGCGAACTGGGGCGGGCGCGGAGACGCAATCGACTCAATCGTCATGTCGGTCGTCGGAGTGATCGCCACATTGGCACCCTTTGCGCGCATCTGGGCTGCCGAACCAGCCTGGATGTCCAGTGCGGTGGCGATCGTCTGAGACTCTCCAATCACTTTCCACGTGTAGGGCGACGCAATGGGAATTCCGTCGACCGCGATCGAGCCGCCCTGCCCGGTGAACGAGGACCGAGTCGACAGGCGGATACCGTTGAGTTCGATCGCCTCGGCACCCGCATTACGTAATTCACCGAGCGTCATGACGAACTGCGTCGACGTCAGATTTGCGCCGGCGTCGACGACCGACACCGTCACGCCGGGGCCGTGCACCGGCACTGTGCCCGCGGCGATCTGCGCCTGCGTTTCGGCCTTACGTGCTGCCTGCTCACGAGCTTGCGCTTCATCCGCAGCACTGCGCAGCTCATCGAGTTCACTGGACAGTTCACCGCGACGCGTGCGCAGGTTTTGCTCCTGGGTGCTCAACTCATCAAGCACCGTCACGAGATCCTGTTCGGACAGGCCTTCGAGGGGGTCGGATCGCTGTGCGCGGACCTGCGTGGCAAACGCGAATCCCACAACCATAAAAATCACGAGCATGACGACGTGCAACCCACGTGGCAGCGCGAAGAACGCCTGCCTCGCCCGCGCCCACAGGCGCGGGCCGGCGTGAGGCTCACGATGAACACCGCGCCCGCGGCGCGAGGGCTCGCTCTCGGAGACGGAGGGGATTGTCTGTGGGCTCTGTTCGCTCATGTCAGGCCTTCAGGAGCAGTCGACGGATCGATGCGGTATTGGAGAAGATACGAATCCCCAGCACGACGACGACGGCTGTCGTCATGGCGGATCCAACGCCCAGCTGGGTTCCCAGGAAGACGAGTAGACACGCAACGACGACGTTCCAGAAGAACGAGGTCACGAACACGCGGTCTGCGAAGCGCCCCTCCAGCCATGCGCGCCCCGCGCCGAAAAGCGCGTCCAGGCCGGCAACGACGGCGACGGGAAGGAACGGGGCCAGCCACGCGGGCACGGTCGGGTCAAGCAAGACGCCGAGAACAATGCCGATGATCAATCCGATGACGGCGATCATTGAGTGTCTCCTTCGTGTTGTGTATCCAGCGGTTGTGCGTACTGCGAAGATGTCGGTGCCAGCGCTTCCATACTCAGCGATTGAGAGACCTTCGAGCTCACGGTCATGCCACTCACTGATTGCGCGGCAGACAGGTAGTCACCGGTGGAGCCGCGGACGAGCGCAACGGAGAGCGCGTTCGAGTCCCCGATCGCCGCGACCTCATAGGGAGAGGATACGGGGGTGACGTTGACCAAAATGGCCGAGCCTGCGGTGCGCACAAAAGTGTCTGGCCCAATGCGCTGGCCGTTGACCGAAATCGCATCCGCGCCGGCAGCCCACAGGGCGTTGACGACCATCGCGACGTCTTGATCCCGAACGGCCCCACTTCCCTTCCCCGGGCCGCTACGATCCGTTAGCGTCACGATGATACCGGGCCCGGTGACGGGTCGTGTGGCCGTCACGAGGTCGCGCGCGCCATCCACGGCGATTGGCGAGCCAGACTGCGACAGGTCGTCGACGGCACGGCCGAGCGACTGCACCTCGTCGTTTAAAGCTTCGACGTTGCGCGACCGCGTGGCAGCCTGCTCTTTCAGGTCGGCTTTCACGTCGTTGGCCGGGTGCCGCAGCGAGTCAATCGCGATCACTGATCCGAACCCGAGGGCGACAGCCACTGCGAAGACGGCAATGCGGCTGAAGATTCCCGTGGGCCGTGAGCCGTGGTCTGCGCGGTAGTGCTCGTAGCCGGCGTCCAGGGGGTTGGCGAGGAGCGCCGTGAGCAGGGACATCGAGGCGGCGGGGTCCACGGACGAGGCCTGGGTGCCAGCGTCGTCGTGCTGCTCCCCCAGCCTCGTGCCTCGATGTTCCGGCTGCGTCACTGGCCCGAACTCCAGCGTCGCTGCACGCGCTCGTCACGTTCGAATGCGTCGAGGTGCTCAACGACGATGCGGCGCAGCTGCGCGGGCGCATCCTCGTGCTCTGCGATCCAGCGGCGCAGCGCTCCGATGGAGCGCTCGACGCTGCCATCACGGTCAACGTCGACACCGAGAGCGAGCACGCCGTTTGCATAGCGCAGCGCCATGCCGATCGTGTGGGTCTCCCAGTAGGAGATCATGCGCTCGACGGCGCTGGCGATGCCGGACTCCCCCTCCCACGACGAGGCCTGCAGGCCTGCCAGGGTCGCGGTCAGGTAGTCGTTCGACAGGGTATCGGAGAACACCGACTCCCAGGCCCGCTCGCGGGCCTCCTCCGAGGGCAGTGACGCGAGGGCCTCGACGCTCATACGGGCGGCTTCGCCCGAGCCGTCGGCACTGCGCCAAGCCTCGATGGCTGCCTCGTCGGCGAGGCCGCGGGCAGCCAGGGCACGCCGCGCGCGCCAGGCGATATCGGGGTTGTCACTGCTGGCGAGGTCGCGGACCGTCGCCTCATACTCATCGCCGCCACGGGCGGCGAACTCGGCGATGAACGCGCGCGTGTACGAACGCCACGCGTCGGAGTCCTCGGTCTCACGAGACAGACGGATCGTCGTCGCAAGCACCTGGTCATGGACGTCTGCGCGAGCCTGTCCCGGCAGGAAGGAGGAGATCGCCTCAGCGACGAAGATCAGGAGGCGATCACGGATCGCGGGCTCAGTTTCGGACGCAACGGCATTCAGAACAGCGACGACAAAGCGACGCGGATCCAGCAGACCGTCGCGCACAGCATTCCAGAGCGACGCCCAGATGACGGCTCGCGTGATAGCCGTATCGATGGTGCCTACGTAGGCCAGCGCGACGTCGGTCGAGCGCTCGTCCAGGCGCGAGATCGCGTAGGTAAGGTCATCGTCGTTGACGACGACCAAATCGGCGGACGCGGCACCGCCGGGCACCGCCACAACACCCTCGGGATCAATGGGGGCAGTTTCGCCGTCGATACGCACGTCGAACACGTGGGTACGTTCGAGTGCACCGGCCGCGACGCGCCACGTCGAAACGGTGACACGATGGGGGCGCAGCACGCCGTTGCAGGCCTCACCGCCCTGGTGAAGCGTGAAGTCCGTGATCGCGCCAACGTTGTCCGTCACCCACGAAGCGGACAGCGTCGACGGGCCGGAGGTCTGAAGCCACGCGCTCTTCCAGGAGGAGAGTTCCTGGCGCGAGGCACCTTCGAGCGCAACGAGGAGGTCCTGCAGGTTGGTCGCGCCGAACTGGTGCTCGGCAAAGTAGCGGCGTGCGCCCTTGTAGAAGGCCTCCTCCCCGACCCAGGCGACCAGCTGCTTAAGGACGGAGGCACCCTTCGCGTAGGTGATGCCGTCGAAGTTTGTCTTTGCAGCGGCGACGTCCGGAATGTCTGCGGCGATCGGGTGCGTGGTCGGCATCTGGTCCTGCGTGTAGGCCCAGATCTTGCGGTTCATCGCGAAGTTCGCCCATTCACCCACGTAGCGGGTCGCCGTCGCAATCGCGCTGGCGCCCTGGTTCTCGGCGAAAGACTCCTTGAGCCACAGGTCGTCCCACCACGAGGGCGTGGCGAGGTCGCCGAACCACATGTGGCACATTTCGTGCAGCGTCGTGTTCGCGCGGCGCTGGCGCTCAGAAAAGGTGGGTGTGGAGCGCGAAATATAGTTTTCGTTAAACGTGATACACCCGGGGTTTTCCATGGCGCCAAGGTTGTATTCGGGCACGTACACCTGGTCGTAGGATCCCCACGGGAAGGTCACTCCGTAGCGCTCATGGAAGAAGTCGAGTCCTGCACGGGTCACCTCGAACACGTCGTCGGAGTCGAGGTAGCGCGCGAGTGTACGGCGGCACAGGAGGCGCAGCGCCAGCTCGGCGTGGCCGCCATCCGACGCTCCGCCGCTCCACGTGCCGCCGTCAATGACCGCCCACGGGCCGGCGACGATCGCCGTGATGTAGCTCGACAGCGGGCGGGTTGCCGTGAAGTCATGGCGCAGCGCGCCCGAGTCATCCACGACCTCGACGGCTGCCTCAACTCCGTTGGAAGAGACGACCCAGCCGGCGGGAGCGATCACGTGGAATGTCCACTCGGGCTTCACGTCCGGCTGGTCCACACACGGCCACGCACGGTGAGCATCGTTGGGCTCGAACTGGGTGTACAGGTAGACCTCACCGTCCTCGGGATCGGTGTAGCGGTGCAGGCCCTCGCCACTGCGCGAGTAACGCGCCAGGGCGCGAACCTCGAGGATGACCGTCTCCCCCACCGGCAGTCCACCGACCCACACGCGGTCTTCATCGTCGTCGAAAGCGTGGGGTTCGCCGTTGAGGAGCACCTCGCTCACCTCGCCGGCGATGTCAATGAAGGTACGCTCCTCGTCCGACGTCAACGTCAGCGTCGACGCGACGGGATAGGTCGGGTTCGTGGTGTCCTTGGCGTCTCGAAGATCGACGACGACGTCGATGGCGGAGACGTGAAGATGGGCAGCGCGATGGGTTGCTTCGTTGCGTGTCAAAATCTGCATGCCCCTATCCTACTGTGTCACCATCGGTATGTGTGGTGCGCGCCGCCATCGCGACGAACTACAGTAGACCCATGACTTCAGTGACTGATATTCGTCCCACGATCGCGCCGGTTTCGTTGACGACTGCCCTCGAAGGCCTGGACATCCAGGGGTTCTACGGTGCCGACGGATCGCTTGCACAGATTGCCGAGTCCCCCCTCAGCCTTCGCGGTGTCACCGTGTCGTCCGACGACTGCGAGGCCGAGTGGTTGTTCGTCGCAATCCCGGGCCTGAAGCAGCACGGCATCCGTTTCGCGCACGCGGCGGTCGAGGCCGGGGCGAGTATCGTCCTCACCGACGAGGAGGGCCGCACCCAGGCTTTCGAACGAGGCCTGGGCGTGCCCGTCGTCCAGGTGGCCGACCCGCGCGCCATCGTTCCGCAGCTGTGCGCGAACGTCTACGCATCCCCCTCCACCCGCCTCACAACGATGGCCGTGACCGGCACGAACGGGAAGACGACGACCTCGTACCTGATGCGCGCCGCCATCGCGTCGCGATTCCCGAACGCGTCACTGTGCGGCACCGTGGAGACGCACGTCGGCCCCATTTCGTTCGAGGCCGTGCGCACGACCGCCGAGGCTCCCGTCATCGCGCGCATCCTTGCGGCCACCGAGCAGTACGAGTGCGGCGCGGGCGTTATCGAGCTATCTGCGCACGCGCTCTCCTTGCACCGCGTCGACGGCATCGTCTTCGACGTTGCCGCGTTTACGAACCTGCAGCACGACCACCTCGACTATTACGGCGACATGGAGAACTACTTCCAGGCGAAGGCCCTGTTGTTCACCCCCGAGCATTCCCGCCACGGCGTCGTGTGCGTGGATGACGAATGGGGTCGCCGTCTGGCGCAGCAGGCGACTGTACCGGTCACGACGGTGTCCGCGCTGACCGAGGAGGCCGCCGACTGGCAAGTCCGCGACGTGACCGCCGACAAGGCAATCGGGCGTACGGTGTTCACCCTGATTGACCCCAGTGGCACGGGCCACCGCGTTGCCATGCCGATCCTGGGTGAGGTCAATATTCAGAACACCGCCGTCGCGATCGTTAGCGCCGTGAGCCTCGGCATCGACCTCGCGGATGTGATTTCGGCGATCGAGGAAGCTCCACAGATTCCGGGACGCATGGAAAAGGTCAACCCGACGCCCGGCGGTCAGCCGCTCGTCATCGTCGACTACGCGCACACGCCAGAGGCCCTCGAATGGACTCTGCGCTCGACCCGCGAGCTCACCCCCGGCCGCGTCGTCATTGTCTTCGGGACGGACGGCGACCGCGATGCGACCAAGCGCGAACACCTCGCCGAGATTGCTGCACGCGAAGCCGACGTGCTGTGGGTGACGGACGAGAATCCGCGCACCGAGGACCCTCAAGAAATCCGCGACTACCTGCTGCGCGGCATCGCCTCCGTGCGTCCGGGGATGGAAGATGTCACCGAGGTGACGACCTGCCGCCGCGACGCGGTGCGACGCGCGATCCTGGCAGCCGAGCCCGGCGACACTGTCATCATCACGGGTAAGGGTGCCGAGTGGTACCAGGAAATCCAGGGGATCCACCACCGCTACAATGACGTGCCCGTCGCCGCCGAAGTCCTCGCCGGCGACGTGCGCGCGCACGAATAAACAGCGCGAAGCTGTGAACTGGCGCGCCGCGAGGGCCCCCATCGGGCCTTCACGGCGCGCCACGCCGTAGACTGAGCGGGTGAATGACTTTGACAACCAGCCCGACGCGGCCGCAGCATTCGATGCGGACGCTGCCGAGAACTACATCGCCGACGCGGAGGTGGCCTCGCCCGACTCGATCGACCTCAGCGAGACGGAGACCGAGGCTCACGCCCGTCTCATGCGCGCCAACCTCGACCAATTCGACCTGGACGAGGAGGACCTGGCGCTCCTGGCTGGCGAGTCTGCGCTCGCGGACTCTGACGATTTCGCAGCCGGCCTGCCCGTTCTTGCAGTCGTCGGCCGTCCGAATGTCGGCAAGTCCACGCTGGTCAACCGCATTCTTGGTCGCCGCGAGGCCGTCGTGCAGGACACGCCGGGCGTGACCCGCGACCGTGTCTCGTACCCCGCCGAATGGGCAGGTCGCGACTTCACGCTCGTCGACACGGGCGGCTGGGAAATCGACGTCAAGGGACTGGATCGCTCCGTCGCCGAGCAGGCCGAGATCGCCGTCGACCTCGCTGACGCTGTCGTCCTCGTCCTGGATGCGACCGTCGGCGTCACGGCCTCGGACGAGCGCATCGTGGAGATGCTGCGCGCCAAGAACAAGCCGATCATCCTGGCCGCTAACAAGGTGGACTCTCCCCTGCAGGAGGCCGACGCCGCCTACCTGTGGAGCCTTGGCCTGGGCGAGCCCTACCCCATTTCCGCCCTGCATGGACGTGGAACCGGTGATCTCCTGGACGTCGTCATGGAGGTGCTGCCAACCGAGTCGGCCGTCGCCTCGGCCCTGCCGTCGGGCGGACCGCGTCGCGTCGCCCTCGTCGGCCGCCCCAACGTCGGGAAATCGTCCCTGCTCAATGCGCTTGCCGGGGGCGAGCGCGTCGTCGTCAATGAGCTCGCCGGTACCACGCGCGACCCCGTCGATGAGCTCATCGAGCTCGACGATCGCTCGTGGTGGTTCGTCGACACCGCGGGTATCCGCCGCAAGATGCACCGGACGACGGGCGCCGACTACTACGCTTCCATCCGTACCCAGGCCGCGATCGAGAAGGCCGAGGTCGCCCTCGTCCTCATCGACGGCTCGACGCCGCTGACCGAGCAGGACGTGCGTGTCGTCCAGCAGGTCATCGACGCGGGCCGCGCGCTCGTCGTCGTCACCAACAAGTGGGACCTCGTTGACGAGGACCGCCAGAAGGAGATCAAGAACGAGCTCGAGCGGGAGCTGGTTCAGATCCAGTGGGCGCCGCGCATCAACCTGGCCGCGAAGACCGGCTGGCACGTCAACCGCATCGTGCGTGCCCTCGACACTGCGCTCGAAGGCTGGGAGACGCGCATCCCGACCGGACAGCTCAACGCCTTCCTCGGCCAGCTCGTTGCCGCGCACCCCCACCCGCTGCGTGGCGGTAAGCAGCCCCGTATTCTCTTTGGCACCCAGGCCTCGAGCAAGCCCCCGCGCTTCGTGCTCTTCACGACGGGCTTCCTTGATCCCGGATATCGCCGCTTCATCGAACGCCGCCTGCGCGAAACCTTCGGCTTCGCAGGCACGCCGATTCAGATGTCGGTGCGTGTCCGTGAGAAGCGACGCAGGTAAGGACACTGCGACCTGAGTGGCCCGCTTCCCCGGGGAGGCGGGCCACACCCATACCTGCCACTCCCCCGGCGTGTTTCCACAGGGTCGTGTCGCCCGGTGCCGTTATCCACAGGCCTCGATGTTGTCGCTTGACCGTTGGACGCCGGTCACGCAGGATCGACGTATGGACACAACACTCACCCAATCCGCAGTTCCATCACTAGCCTCGGGCCTCACCGCGAGCGACGACGGACTCGTCCGGCCCACGTGGGCCTCCCATGACGAGCTGTTACGCAGCTACTACGACACCGAATGGGGCTTGCCGATCCATGACGAGGCGGGCGTCTTCGAACGCCTCGTGTTGGAGGGATTCCAGGCTGGCCTCTCCTGGCGCACTGTCCTGGTAAAACGCGAGGCTTTTCGGGAGGCCTTTGAGGGTTTTATTCCCGACCGCGTCGCCGCCTTCACGACCGACGACATCGATCGTCTCGTGAGCGCACCCGGGATCATTCGTAACCGCCGCAAGATCGAGGCTGCGATCGCTAACGCTCGCGCGACGGTTGTCATCAGAAACAATCCCAACACGGCGGACGGCCCTTCGCATCTGGGCGAACTGGTCTGGTCGTATCGCCCGGCCCACGATCCACGCCCTCGCTCGCTGGACGAGGTTCCCGCGCAGCTGCCGGAGTCGGTGGCCCTCGCGGCCGACCTCAGGAGCCGGGGGTTTCGTTTCGTGGGCCCCACAACGATGCTTGCGCTGATGGCGGCGATCGGCATCGTGAACACCGATATCGTCGGAACGCACCGCAGGCCTCGGTAAAGCACCGACCGTCGAAGCGGTCGTTCTCACTCGCCCGCGAGATCTGGCATGATGGTGCCATGGCATTGTCACAGAAGCTCCTCAGCCAGGACGAGATCATCGTCCGCCACATGCACACCCACATCAAGAAGCTGCTCCCCGCGATCATCGTGGAGTCGATCCTCGTTATCGCAGCGGCTGTCGGTTCTTTCTACGTTCCTGAGAACGCGCGCTACTGGGCGCTTCCGACCATTTGGATCGCCGTGCTCCTCCTATCGATTCCGCTCATTCTTGTTCCCTGGATCAAATGGATCACGACGACCTACACGGTGACGACCAAGCGGGTCATCACCCGGTCCGGCATCATCAAGCGCACCGGTCACGATCTGCCGCTCACCCGCATCTCCGACATTCAGATCGAAAAGGATTTCGACGACCGGATCTTCGGTTGCGGCACGCTAGCCCTTCAGACCTCCGCAGATGACCCGTTGCTGCTGCGCGACGTGCCGAAGGTTGAGACGGTGCAGGTCGAGATTTCCAACCTGATCTTCAACGATGTTCAGGGAGCCATCGACGCGGATCCGACGAGCTGATCACACTCCAGGGTACAGCCCTGTCACCTGCGGGTAGCATGGCGTCATGTTCGATTTTCATGGTTTCGAAATGACGGTCTTTAAGCTCCTGATCGGTATCACCCTGATCGTCCTCCACCTGCGCCTCACGGGCAAGCAGCAGACGGTCCAGCTGACACCGATCGACTTTATCGGGAACTTTATCCTCGGTGGCATTATCGGCGGCGTCATCTACAACCACGCAATCTCGTTCGCGGAGTACATCAGCTTCCTGCTCGTCACCTTTGGAATCATCTCCGGCCTGAACTACCTGACGTCGAAGTTCATGTCGACCCGCTCGCTCGTGATGGGAAAGGCGTACACGATCATCGAGGGCGGGCGATTTACTCAGGACGCGCTCGACAACACGGACCACAAGCTCGACCCCGTCGAGTTTCTCGCGGAGCTACGCGGCATGGGCATTTTTTCGCTCAGCGACATCAGCCTCGTACAACGCGAAGCCAACGGATCCCTGACGGTACGCCGCAAGGGCGAAGGAGGCGTCAACTACGTCCTGGTGTCCAATGGGCAGATCGTGACCGACAACCTCAAGTTGCTACATCGCGACGAGGAGTGGTTGTACGCAGAGCTTTCATCGGCGGGTGCCGGTGCACTGGAAGACCTCTTCGTTGTCGAACTTGACGCCGAGAATTGGCTCAACATCGTCGATCAGACGGGCAACACAACTGCGCGACGGTGTCTGATCCGGCCCTCACAGAGGTGACGACAGTGACCGAGTTCCAGAATCCGGAAACTGCGAATCCGACACTGGAGGACGTCGCAGTGGATCCGGGCGGTACCGGAGAGACTCCCGCGCAGTAAAAAACTAACCGTCTGTGCGCACGTTCACCGGCCTCGTTCTTCAATGGACGAGGCCGGTGCTGCGTATCGGGGCAGATCGCGCGGCTCGTGCGTCTATCGGTGTGTGCACTGGACGACGAGTGAATGCTCCGCGACCACGCATGACCATCACCGTGGCCGCATAGATAAGCAGGTCGAAATCATCCCCGTTGACGACTTCGACCTGTGAAAGAGTTTACAGCAGCGATTGAAAGACATGTGACCGATTCATTGAACGCTCATCGGCCCTCCTGCCTGCATAAATCGACGAGAGATTAGCGGAAAACTGCAATTTACCAGCCGAAATAAAAGAAAAAAATCTTGCATCACATTTCGGTTACAAACGAACAGCTCTGGCCGACCAGGGACCGAGGTCCCCACCGTTCCCCGGCGCGCCAACAGCCGTGCCGTTCAGTGCATACAAAAAAACCGCGAGAAAAAATCTCGCGGTTCTTATCGTCGGGCTGGCGGGATTTGAACCCGCGACCCCTTGACCCCCAGTCAAGTGCGCTACCAAGCTGCGCCACAGCCCGTATTCAGTTCGTCGCCGTGGCGACCTGTAGAACTATAGCGCATCTTGCCAAGGAGAGGCAAGCCGACCTAAGTGTGCCACAGCACACCTAGACCGGATCGTGGCCTTCTGTCGTGTGCCCCACGCTGCATGTCAGAAAACGAAAAAATGAATCGGCGCGCAGGAGGCGACTACACTATCCCCTGTCCATACAACATGCATCCACGAGAGTTTTTCAATGACCAGTCGACGTCTTCTCTCTGTCACGGCAAGCCTTGCTCTGGCGGCCGCAGGCTTCATCGCACCCGCAATCGTTGCGCAGGGACCTTCTGCTGCGGCGAGCCCGACGGTGAGCGCGTCTTCAAACGCTCCCGCCTATGCCCCTGCCGCGGTCGCTGGAGGAACGCGAGCACAGACGCAGGCCGTGACGATGCCCGCGAGGCGCGTCCGAATCCGTTCGCATTCCGATAACCCCGTCGTCACCATCATCTCACTCGTGCTGGGAGTCCTCATCGTCGGAGGTGGCATCCTGGTACGTTACGCGATATTTAAGGCCACGCAGCGCAACTCGACCCCGCCAACGATGTTCAACGGCCCCAACGGACCGCAGTACGGCGTCACGCCAAGCAGCTACGGCACCGCGAACTACCCGCGGGCGGGCGCACCCCAGCCCGGCTCCCAGGTATACGGCACCGGAGCGTACGGTAACCAGCAGGGCGGATATCCCTCCAGCGGCGCGCAGGGCCCTCAAGGACCCTACGGAACGGGATTCTGACACCCGCAACGTGAGTGCCCCGCACCGTCAGGTGCGGGGCACTCACGTCGAGCGAGAGAGCGTCTTAGCGCGACGCGTCGCGCGCCGCAAGGTTGCGGTCGACGAAGACCAGGACGGCCTCGCACACGCCATCGACATCGAGCCCAGTGGAGTCCACGGTTTCGACACCGGGAGCGGCCACCATGAACTCAGAGACCTGAGAATCGGCCTTGTCACGGCCCTCGACCTGCGCCCGCACAATCTCCATGTGTTCCTCGGTTGCATCGCCGTAGAGTTCGAGCGTCCGGCGACGCAGACGGGCCTCCTGATCGGCGAGCAACAGAACACGCACATCGGCGTCGGGGCAGACGACGGTCGTGATGTCGCGCCCCTCAGCGATCATGCCGGAGCCCTCCTCGCGGGCCTCCATCATGCGACGGCGCTGCTCCGTCGCCATCCACGCGCGCACGTCGAGATTCGTCGAAATGTGCTTGATCGCCAGGGCGATACGCGGCTCGCGAATCTCGAGTGTGATCTCACGATCCCCGATCCACACGTGCGGATCCGACGGATCCGACACGAGGCGCAGCGGCATGCGATCAGCCGCCGCAGCGACCGCCGCCGTATCCTCCAGATCGATGCCTTCGTCCAGGCAATACCACGTCAGCGCACGGTACATGGCGCCCGTGTCGAGGTAGCCAATGCCCAGACGGCTCGCCAGAGCCTTCGACACCGTGGACTTGCCCGAACCGGCGGGCCCATCGATGGCAATCGTCATGCCGACACGCGAAATCGCGTCTCGACGCATCGTGTCGTTCATCAAAACGTTCTCCTCACCGAGGTCGTTTAGTGGGTGATGAGTCGCCAACCCCGCTGTTGCAGGTCAGCGACGGCGCGGTCAGCGACCGCCGGGTCAATCATGACGCGAGCGACGCCTGCCTGTGCGCCCGCAGAGTGCTCCAAAACCAAGTCTTCGATGTTAATGCCTGCCTCGCCGAGCTCGCTGAAAAGTCTACCGAGAGCGCCCGGCTCATCGGGGATGAGCACCTCGATCTCGCGGTATCGAGACGGCGCACCGCCGTGCTTGCCGGGAATCCGGGAAACGCCTTGGTTACCCGCGGTCATCACCCGATTAATCGCACCCACGGAACCGCCACGCAGGGGACCAAGTTCAGCGGCCGCGTCGAGGTGCGTGAGCAAGTCATCGAGGTCGGTGCGTAGCTCGCGCAAGATGTGTGCGACCGGACCGGCATTGCCGGCCAGAATCGCCGTCCACAGGCGCGGGTCGGACGCCGCAATACGGGCGGTATCGCGCAGCCCCTGCCCTGCCAGACCCAGCGCCTGGGCGGGGGCGTCAACGAGACGCGCGGCGAGCATCGACGACACCAGCTGCGGAACGTGCGACACGAGAGCGACAGCGTGGTCGTGCGTGCCCGCGTTCATCTCGAGAGGCACGGCACCGACGTCCGTTGCCAGCGCACGCGTAACCAGCACCGCTCGCGGCCACGTCGTCTCGTGTGCAACGATCACCCACGGGCGTCCGTAGAACAGGTCGGCATCGGCAGCGCCGGCACCGCTGCGCTCGCGACCGGCCATCGGGTGCGAACCGACGTAGCGCGAGGCTGCTTCGAGACAATCCACGCGTTCCAATCCGCGCAGTACGTCGGCAACAACCGCGTCTTTCACTGAGGCGACATCGGTGACGATCGCATCGGGAAAACGCAGCAGCGACTCGACGATCACGCGGTCAGCGACATCCGGGGGCGTCGCGACGACGACAATGGAGGGTGCCTTGTAGGACGGCGCGTCTGAGCCACAGTCGCTCGGGCGAACCCCGGCCTCGGCAAGGACGTCGCCAAACACATGCCCGGCGCCCACGTCGGAGGCCAGGCGCAGCGAGGCGGGCGACGCGTCCTCGAGATAGACGCGCACTCCCCCGGCCCGCAGCGCCAGTCCCAGTGACGCACCCAGCAGACCCGATCCAATGATGAGAACAGGCCCCGCCGTTTGCACGACGCGCGCGCCGACGCCGTCAGAGGTGCTCACAGTCCAACGGCCCCGTACAGTGCGCTCAGCGCGTTGCCCTTCACGCGGCGGGTCGTGCCCTGCTTGAGGTGGTCGAGAGTGATCGGACCGAAGCCTGTGCGAACGAGCTCGCGCACCGGGTAGCCAACAGCCTCCATCATGCGGCGCACGAGGCGGTTACGGCCCTCGTGCACAACGATCTCGACAGTCGTGATATCGCCGTAGGTGTCGACGATGCGGAAGGAGTCAACCTTGATCGGGCCGTCCTCCAGCTCAATACCGTTCATGAGGGTGCGCTTGACGCCGGGCTTGACCTCGCCGTGCAGACGCGCCACGTAGGTCTTGCGGATCTCGTACTTGGGGTGGGTCAGACGGTTCGCCAGCTCGCCGTCGTTGGTCAGCAGCAGCAGGCCGGACGTGTCGATGTCGAGGCGGCCCACGTGGTACAGACGCTCGGGGTAGTCGGCGATCAGGTCGGCAATCGTGGGGCGGCCCTCCGGGTCGCTCATCGTGGACACCGTGCCGATCGGCTTGTTGAGCGCCAGGACGATGTGCTTCGTCTCATCCAGGATCAGGCGCTCGCCGTCCACGTGAATGACCTGCTTGGCCGGGTCCACGCGCACGCCCTGGTTTCGCACCACGGTGCCGTCGACGCTCACGCGGCCGTCTGCGATCATCTGTTCGGACGCGCGCCTGGATGCGACGCCAGCCTGGGCGAGCACCTTCTGCAGGCGCACTCCACCCTCTGTGTAGGGGTTAGCCCTCATAGTTCTTCCTCCAATTCATCCAGCGCGTCGGCATCTGGCAGGTAGGGTGCCAACGGTACCAGCTCCGACAGGCTCGTTAATCCCATTTTCTCAAGAAATTCCCCGGTCGTCCCGTACAGGCGCGCACCGGATGGTGTCAGCCCCGTCTCCTCCACGAGGCCTCGGGCGAGCAGCGTGCGCACGACGCCGTCCACGTTCACCCCTCGGATACGGCAGATTCGCGCCCTCGAAATGGGCTGACGGTAGGCAATGACCGCCAGCGTTTCGAGCGCAGCCTGAGACAACCGCGCGTGCGACGACCCGACGACGAAGCGCCCGACCACGTCAGCGTATGCTCGCGCGGAATAGATACGCCAGCCGCCCGCCACCTCGCGCAGCTCGAAACCGCGCGGACGATCCTGTCCCTCACCCAGGTACTCGGCGGCGAGAGCGCGCAGCTGCGCCTCGACGTCCTCGACGCTCGCTCCGAGCACGTCGGCGAGAACGGACGCGGCGACCGGCTCCGAGGCCACCATCAGGATCGCCTCGATCGGACCGCGCAGCGTGTTCTCACTCATCGGCGTCTCCTCCTTGTGTCTCAATCGCTACCTCGGGCGGGGACGATGTCGTGGCTGAATCCGCGTCACCCACGCCCGCATAGTCGTCCACATCAATGTCGATGCTTCCCTCGCTGCCGGTCCACTGAATCGTCAGTGTGCCGAGCGCCCCGTCTTGCTCGAACTCAACGGCTCCGCGCCTGTAGAGCTCCAAGAGCGCGAGGAAGCGAGACACGACAACAGCACGCGTCGGGACATCCTCGACGAGCTCATGGAACGTCATGCGCCCCGCCTCGGCGAGCATCGACGAGACGAGCAGAGCCTGCTCGCGCACGGGGACAACTGGATCGTGCAGGTGGGCGACCTGAACCGTCGGGCTCGTCGACGACAGAGCGTCCGCGGCCAGACGCGCCAGATCCTCAGGGGTTGCGAGCCACCGAAGCTCGGGCAAGAGGGTCGCAAAATGAGGCTCGAGGGGCACGTCCCTGGCAACGTACGAACCGAACTCCCCCATCCGAGCATCGATGTTCTTTGCCGCTTCCTTGAAAGCCCGATACTGCAGGAGCCTCGAGAACAGGAGATCGCGGGCCTCCAGGTCGGCCTCGGACGCGTTGTCCTCCTCGTCGACACTGGGCAGCAAATGCGCGGCCTTCATGTCCAGGAGCGTCGCCGCGACGACCAGGAATTCCGTCGTGCGCGACAGGTCCGGGGACGCTTTCATGAACGCGATGAACTCGTCGGTCACCTGCGCGAGCGCAACCTCGGTGATGTCGAGTTTCTTGCGCGCGATCAGAGACAGAAGAAGATCGAAAGGACCTTCAAAAACTGGGAGTGAGACCGCAAAGAGGTCAAACTCCCCCTGAACCTCGAGGCTGTCAGGCCGCGTCGCCACGGGCGATGACTTCCCGCGCGAGTCGACGGTACGCGTGAGCGCCCGCGTGGTTAGGAGCGTAGGAAATGATCGGCTCGGTAGCCACAGAAGCGTCCGGGAACTTGATCGTACGCCCGATACGCGTATCGAAGACCAGATCGCCGAAGGCCTCCTGAAGGCGCTGCAGAACCTCGCGCGAGTGCAGCGTCCGCGAGTCGACCATCGTAGCAACGATGCCGTCGATCTTCAGGCGCGGGTTGATGCGATCGCGCACCGTCTCGATGGTCTCGACCAGCAGGGCCACGCCACGCAGCGCGAAGAACTCTGCCTCCACGGGGACGATGACGCCGTGAGCTGCCGTCAGAGCATTGACCGCGAGCAGGCCGAGGGAGGGCTGACAGTCGATGAGGACCACGTCGTAGTCGGCTTCGACGTGTCGCAGGACGCGCGCCAGAGCGCTCTCGCGGGCGACCTCGTTCACCAGCTGAACCTCGGCCGCAGACAGGTCGATGTTCGCGGGGATAATGTCGAGGTTCTCCGTCGACGTGTGGCAGATGGTCGCCTTGACGTCAGCCTTCGGGTTCATGAGCAGCGTGTAGATCGTCTGCTCCATGTCGAGCGCATTAATACCCAGACCGACGGAAGCGGCACCCTGCGGGTCGAAGTCCACGATCAGGACGCGACGACCGTACTCGGCCAGCGCAGCACCCAGGTTGATGGTGGTCGTCGTCTTGCCGACGCCGCCCTTCTGATTGCACATGGCGATCACGCGGGCGGGACCATGCCCCGACAGCGGCGCGGGCACGGGAAAATCGACCGGCTCTTCGTGCAGGTCGGGCGTCAGCGTAGGGTGCGAGTTCGTGGTCACGCCCCCATCCTAATTCATCACCGCACGGATACGTCGGTGCCACGCGCCCGAGGGTGCGAGAGCGTGAAAACTTCCCGCAGTGCCTGGGCTGTCACCTGGGTGTAGATCTGCGTCGTCGCCACCGACGCGTGCCCGAGAAGCTCCTGCACCTCACGCACGGACGCACCTCCTTCGAGCAGATGCGTCGCAAAAGAGTGCCGCAGCGTATGAGGGGACACCCGCTCGCCCAGCTGCGCAGCCTCCGCTGCTCGCCGGATCGCGGTCCATGCGCTCTGCCGGGACAGCGCGCCTCCCCGGGAGTTCAGGAAAAACGCGGTGGATCCCCGGCCTCGTGCGGCGAGCGCCGGGCGGGCGCGCACCCGATATGCGTCGAGGGCGTCCACTGCGAACGACCCGACGGGAACGATCCGCTCTTTACGTCCCTTGCCGAACAGGCGCACGACAGGAACGTCTCCGCTCAGATCGAGGTCATCGGCACTGAGCGAGACGGCCTCGGAGACACGGGCCCCCGTCGCGTAGAGGAGCTCGAGGAGGGCGGCGTCGCGCAGGCCGATAGGAGAATCGTCAGCGTGGGCCGCGTCCAGCAGTCGTCCCACTTCGTCGACGGACAGGGCCTTGGGGAGGTGGCGTCCCTGACGCGGGGCGTGCAACTGCGCAGCAGCATCGGTGCCGACAGCCCCCTCGGTCATCGCGTACTTGTGGAGTCCGCGAATAGCCGCCGACGCGCGCGCCACCGACGAGGCAGCAGCCGGAGTTCCCGTGACCTGCCCAGATGCCAGCCGCATCGTGTAATCCTCAATGTCCGAAGCGCTGATGTCGTCGACGTTGACCTTCCCCCGCATCTTCATGTCAAACGCGTAGCGGGCGACGTCGCGGTGATAGTTTGAAACTGTATGCGTAGACGCTCCCTTCTCAACGCGCAGATAGTCCACCCAGTCGCGGACGAGAGCTTCTAGGGATGCCATGGTGACAGGGTAAGCGACTATGCAACAAATGTGCGTGACCGCTATCGGCAAGCGCACATTTTCGCTAGACTGTGACGCGGTAAACCATTTCCTGCCCCAACGCTGGGGCCCAACAACTGGAGACCACCGTGACACTTCACTGGGATCACATCGATGACGAAGCGGTCAAGACCGCTAAGATCCTCGCCGCCGACGCCGTTGAGCAGGCCGGATCGGGCCACCCCGGTACCGCCATCTCGCTCGCCCCCGCCGCCTACCTCCTCTACAACAAGGTCATGAACGTCGACCCGGCGGATCCGCGCTGGATCGGTCGTGACCGCTTCATCCTCTCGGCCGGCCACTCCTCGCTGACCCAGTACGTCCAGCTCTACCTGTCCGGCTTCGGCCTCGAACTCGACGACATTAAGACGCTTCGTACCGCCGGCTCCCTGACCCCCGGCCACCCAGAATACGGCCACACCAAGGGCGTTGAGATCACCACCGGCCCGCTGGGCACCGGCATCGCCTCCGCCGTCGGCTTCGCCATGAACGCCCGCCGCGTCCACGGCCTGCTCGATCCCGAGACCCCCCTCGGCGAGTCCGTCTTCGACCACAACGTCTACGTCATCGCCGGTGACGGCTGCTTCGAGGAAGGCGTCTCCGCCGAGGCCTCCTCCCTCGCCGGCACCCAGGAGCTGGGCAACATCACCGTCATCTGGGACGACAACCACATCTCCATCGAAGACGACACCTCGATCGCCTTCAACGAGGATGTCCTGGCCCGCTACGAGGCCTACGGCTGGCATGTCCAGCGCGTCGACTGGCTCGGCGAGGACGGCTCCTACGAGGAGAACACCGCCGCCCTGAACGATGCCCTCGACGCCGCGAAGGCCGAGACCACGAAGCCCTCGCTCATCGCGCTGCGCACCATCATCGGTTGGCCGACCCCCGGCAAGCAGAACACCGGCGGCATCCACGGCTCCAAGCTGGGCTCCGAGGCCCTCAAAGGCCTGAAGGAAGCCCTGGGCGCCGACCCCGAGAAGATGTTCGACGCCGACCCCGCGATCGTGGACGAGGTCCGCGCCCGCGCCGCCGCCCGCGCCGCCGAGTACCGCAAGGGCTGGGACGCTCGCTTCGAGGCGTGGAAGTCCGCTCACCCCGAGCAGGCCGCCCTGCTGGAGCGCCTCCTCGAAGGACGCCTCCCCGAGGGCTGGGAAGCCTCACTGCCCACCTTCGAAGATGGCAAGGCCATCGCGACCCGCGCCGCCTCCGGCCAGGTCCTCAACGCGATCGCCCCCGTCCTGCCCGAGCTGTGGGGCGGCTCCGCCGACCTCGCCGGCTCGAACAACACCTTCCTGAAGGGCGAGCCCTCGTTCCTGCCCGCGCACCGTTCCTCGTCGGCGTTCAGCGGCAACGAGTTCGGCCGCAACCTCCACTTCGGCGTGCGCGAGTTCGCGATGGGCGCGGCCCTCAACGGCATCGCCGCCGACGGCTTCACCCGCGCGTACGGCGGCACGTTCTTCGTGTTCTCCGACTTCATGCGCGGCGCGGTACGCCTCGCCGCCCTCATGGACCTGCCCGTCACCTACGTGTGGACCCACGACTCCATCGGCGTCGGTGAAGACGGCCCGACCCACCAGCCGATCGAGCACCTGGCGTCCTACCGCGCGATCCCGAACTTCGCGGTCGTGCGCCCCGCCGACGCCGCCGAGACCGCCGCGTCCTGGAAGGCCATCCTCGAGCAGTCCCACCCGGCAGCCATCATCCTGTCGCGCCAGAACCTGCCCAACCCCGCACGCGGCGAAGGCACCGGACTGGCCACCACCGAGGACCTGGCGCGCGGTGCCTACGTCCTGGCCGACACCGAGGGCACGCCCGACGTGATCCTGCTGGCCTCCGGCTCCGAGGTCTCCGTCGCCCTCGAGGCACGCGAGGCCCTGGCCGCCGACGGCGTCGCCGCCCGCGTCGTCTCCGTGCCCTGCCTCGACTGGTTCGAGGCCCAGGACCGCGAGTACCGCGACTCGGTTCTGCCCCCGTCGGTTCGCGCCCGCGTCTCCGTCGAGGCCGGCATCGCCCTGCCGTGGTACCGCTGGATCGGCGACGCCGGCCGCGCGGTCTCCATCGAGCACTTCGGCGCCTCCGCACCGGGCGAGGCCCTCTTCAAGGAGTACGGCATCGATGCCGAGCACGTGGCCGCAGCCGCGAAGGAATCCATCGAGGCCGCTCGTTCGTGACTTTTTAGTCAACTGAACTGAACATAGGGCTGCTGGCGCGCGAGGGCGTGCCAGCAGCCCTATTCTCATAGACATGTGTGGGTCCTCGGTCCCGTTCCGCTCACCCTACGGTTGACGCGTTCGGGCCCCGGCCTCGTCCCAATCCTTCTGCGAACGGAGACCACTCGTGACCAACGAGATCCCCACCCTACGCGATCCCCAGGACCGCAGGCTTCCGCGTATCTCACCGCCCTGCGGCCTCGTCATCTTCGGTATCACCGGTGACCTCGCCCGCAAGAAGTTGCTCCCCGCGATCTACGACCTCGCAAACCGCGGTCTGCTCCACCCCGCGTTTTCGCTCACCGGCTTCGCGCGCCGCGACTGGAGCCCCCAGGACTTCGAGGAATACGTGCGCGCGTCCATCGAGGCACACACCCGCACCGGCTTTAACGAGGGCACGTGGAACCAGCTGCGCTCGGGTCTGCGCTTTGTCTCGGGCACCTTCGACGATCCCGACGCCTACCGCCAGCTCGCTGACACCGTCGCCGAGCTCGACCACTCGCGCGGTACCGGCGGCAACCATGCGTTCTACCTCTCGATTCCGCCGTCATACTTCCCTGTCGTGGCCAAGCACCTGTCCGACACGGGCCTCAACAAGCGTCAGGGCCGCGAATGGCGTCGCGTCATCATCGAGAAGCCTTTCGGCCACGACCTTCAGTCCGCGCAAGAGCTCTCCGACGTGATCTCGCAGATCTTCGACGAGCAGGATGTCTTCCGCATCGACCATTATCTGGGCAAGGAAACCGTCCAGAACATCATGGCGATGCGCTTCGCGAACGCTATGTTCGAACCCCTGTGGAAGGCGAACTACGTCGATTCCGTGCAGATCACGATGGCCGAGGACATCGGCATCGGCACGCGTGCGGGCTACTACGACGGTATCGGAGCGGCGCGCGACATCATTCAAAACCACCTGCTTCAGCTGATGGCGCTGACCGCCATGGAGGAGCCCGTCCACTTCACGCCCGAGGAAATCCGGTCGGAGAAGGAAAAGGTGCTCTCCGCGGTGCGCCTGCCCGAGGACCTCGCCATCGATACGGCCCGCGGGCAGTACGCTGGCGGCTGGCAGGGCGGCGACCAGGTGCGCGGCTACCTCGAGGAGGACGGCATCCCGGCCGACTCGACCACCGAGACCTTCGCTGCAATCAAGATCTTCGTGGACACGCGCCGCTGGGCGGGCGTGCCCTTCTACCTGCGCGCTGGCAAGCGCCTCGGCAAGCGCGTCACCGAGATCGCCGTCATCTTCAAGCGCTCGGCCCACGTTCCGTTCGGTAACTCCGATCTCAGCGAGTCCGGCCAGAACGCGCTCGTCATCCGCGTCCAGCCGGACGAGGGGCTGACCCTCAAGCTCGGCGCGAAGGTGCCGGGCACGTCGATGCAGGTGCGTGACGTGACCATGGACTTCGCCTACGGCCACGCGTTCACCGAGGACTCACCCGAAGCCTACGAGCGTCTCATCCTGGACGCGCTTGTCGGCTCCGCTCCCCTATTCCCGCACCAGCGCGAGGTCGAGGCCTCGTGGAAGATCCTCGACCCGATCCTGTCCTTCTGGGAATCCCAGGGTCAGCCTGAGCCCTACGCTCCCGGCACCTGGGGCCCCCAATCCGCGCACGACATGCTGGCCCGCGACGGCCGTTTCTGGAGGCTCCCGTGATCATCACCCTGAAGAACACCACGTCGGCCGAGGTCGCCTCCCGCATCGTGGAGCTGCGCGACGAGCGCGGTGCCGCCGCTCTGAGCCGTGTTCTCACGCTGCTCATCTGCGTGCCCGACCTCATCGACGTCGACAATGCGATCGGGGTCTCCGACGCGGTCTCTCGTGAGCATCCCTGCCGCGTGATCGTCATCGTCGAGCCCGAGTCCACCGAGGGTACGGCGCGCCTGAACGCCCAGATTCGCGTGGGCGACGCCGCGGGCCTGTCTGACATCATCATCCTCGAGCCTCGCGGTGAGGCCGCGTCGAACATCGACTCGCTCGTCATGCCGCTGCTTCAGTCGGATACGCCGGTCGTCACGTACTGGCCGGTCGTTCCCCCGCCCAACCCGGGCGCGCACCCGCTTGGTCGACTCGCGGTCAAGCGCATCACTGATTCGCGCGCGACCGAGTGCCCCATGGACACACTGTCTGCCCTCTCGGCCGTCTATACTCCCGGTGATACGGATCTCGCGTGGGCCGGCGTCACCCTGTGGCGGGCGCTGCTCGCGGCCATCGCAGAGGACTTCGACCGCCTGCCGACATCGATTCGCGTCGCGGGCAACGCCACGCACCCCTCGCCCTTCCTCGTGGCCGCGTGGCTGCACCATCAGCTGGGCGTGCCCGTCGAGCGAGTCGTCGATCCCGAGGCCCTCACGATCACGGACATCACGTTCTTCTTCGACGACGACACGACCGTGTCACTGTCGCGTAGCGCCTCCTCGGCGGTCGCCCGCCTGTCGCGCCCCGGCCTCGAAGATCGCTCCGTGAACCTCGCGCGCCGCTCCGTGCAGGACTCCCTCATGGAGGATCTGCGTCGCATGGATCCGGACGTCTACTACGGTAAGCTGCTCACGACTGAGTTGCCGCGACTGGCTGCATGCTCTGAGGGGAATAACGATGGTGGCTGTCCACAGGCTTGAAGTACTGCCGACCGTCGAGGAACTGAACGCGGCCGTGGGCCGCGCATTCCTTGCTCGTCTGACCGCCCTCATCAACGAGGCCGACGCCGGTTCTCGCGTCAACCTGGCCATCTCAGGTGGCGCGATCACGACGAGCCTGTTGCCCTCGTTGCTTCCGTTTGTCGGCGAGGTCGACTGGTCACGCGTGCGCGTGTGGCTGGTCGACGAGCGTTATGTGCCCGCCGGCGATGAGGATCGCAACGACGATCAGGCGTGGGAGGGCTTCTTCCACGCGGCCTCCGGCGTTGAGTTTGTCCGCATGCCGACCTCAGATGAATCCGCGCCGGGCGCGGGTTCTCTCGACGATGCGACCACGGCGTTTGCTGCCACGTGGCGCGATCTCATGGGTGAGTGCTCCTTCGACATCGCGCTGATCGGCATGGGACCGGACGGGCATATCTGCTCACTCTTCCCCGGACGCGTCGACATGGACGAGGCATCCCCTATCCTGGCGATCCGCAATTCCCCGAAGCCGCCGCCCGAGCGCATCACGGTGTCGATGCCCGTCATGCGTGCGTGCGGCGAGGTGTGGCTGACGACTGCGGGATCCGCGAAGGCAGATGCCCTTGGACGAGCCTTCGCAGGCGCGTCGCCACTCGAGATTCCCGTCGCGGGCATCCTCTCCTCCTCGACACACATCTACCTCGACGAGGCTGCAGCCGCGCGGATCTCGTAGGAAGGACTTTTGACTCCTATGACATGAATCGGGGGCGGCAGTT